>Ga0209629_10000112_pt1 | contig 35998 bp, 33 predicted proteins | sample TergutCu122P5_FD_187286 | JGI IMG/M metagenome (GOLD analysis project Ga0209629, IMG submission 187286) | Cubitermes ugandensis P5 segment gut microbial communities from Kakamega Forest, Kenya - Cu122 P5 (SPAdes) (version 2) | ecosystem: Host-associated > Arthropoda: Insects > Digestive system...
CCAGCATCGCGGGCGTGTTTCCTGTGTTGTCGTACACAACCCAATCATCCACCGCCGCGCGGTAATGCCGTTGAAAATTCTGCCAGCCTGCGGCGAAGCGGCGGCGAATGACCGGCTCCGCGATGCCGTGCCCGCCTTGGCGCACCCGCTCGGCTACGCGGGCGATGGCCGTTTCTGCATCGGGCAGGCGCAGAAAGAACAAGCTGACCCGGTAGCCCAGCGCCTGCCACCGCCGGATGTGCCGCAGGTAGCTTAAGCCGGAAAGTGTGGTTTCAAAAGCAAAACTCTCACCTCGCTGCGCCCGATATTCGATTTCTTCCAGCATCAGGCGGCCAGCTTTGATGGCGGCGGTTTCCGGCTCGAATGGTGCCAAGCCCGCTGCGATCAAATCGGCATTGATGAAGCGCGGGCAATGCGCCTCGGCGGGCAGAAACGAACGGGCAAAGGTGGTCTTGCCTGCGCCGTTGGGGCCAGCGATGATGATGATCTTCTTGACCATGAATCGACCCTTCGGAATAACCCGCCCGCGAAGCAGCCGTGGATGCTGTGGATTGCTTGGACATAAGGCGGGGGATTGTAGGCAGGCGCCTGGTCATTTTGATTGGGCACGCCTTGTGCGAGATCCCAGGAAACCCGGCACGCAAAGGCGCCGAACCAAGCGTTAAGCTACGCCTTTCCAAACCGGAGCATCGCCATGATCCCAGCCATTTCCCTGACCCGTTATCTGGTCGAAAAGCAGCGCGTTGACGGGCACATTCCCGGTCAGTTGCGTCTGCTCATCGAGGTGGTATCGCGCGCCTGCAAAACCATCAGCCATTCGGTCAACAAGGGAGCGTTGGGCGGCGTGCTGGGTAGCGCCGGCAGCGAAAACGTACAGGGCGAGGTGCAGAAAAAGCTCGACCTCATCGCCAACGAGGTACTGATCGAAGCCAACGAGTGGGGCGGCCATTTGGCGGCGATGGCTTCCGAGGAAATGGACACGATCTACGTGGTGCCCAACCGCTACCCGCAGGGCGAATACCTGCTGATGTTCGATCCGCTCGACGGCTCGTCCAACATCGACGTCAACGTGAGTATCGGCACGATCTTCAGCGTGTTCAAAAAGCCCGAGGGCGGCCCTGGCGTGACAGAGCGGGATTTTCTGCAACCGGGCCGCAATCAGGTGGCTGCGGGCTACTGCCTCTACGGCCCGCAGACCACCCTGGTGCTGACCGTCGGCGATGGCGTGGCAATGTTCACGCTCGACCGCGAACTGGGCACGTTCGTGCTGACGCAAGATCAGGTGAAGATTCCCGATGACACGCGCGAGTTCGCCATCAACATGAGCAACATGCGGCACTGGGACGCGCCGGTACGCCGCTACATCGACGAATGCCTGCAAGGCAAAGAGGGCGTGCGCGGCAAGGACTTCAACATGCGCTGGGTCGCCAGCATGGTGGCCGACGTGCACCGTATCCTGACGCGCGGGGGTGTCTTCATGTACCCGTGGGATAAGCGCAACCCTGCCACGCCCGGCAAGTTGCGCCTGCTGTACGAGGCCAACCCAATGAGCTGGCTGGTCGAACAGGCCGGCGGCGCCGCCACCAACGGCCGGCAGCGCATTCTGGACGTGCAGCCGCAAAAGCTGCACGAGCGCGTGAGCGTGATCCTGGGCAGCAAAAACGAGGTTGAGCGCATCACGGGATACCACGGGGCTTCGTGATGCTCCAATTCATGATCCTTCCGTTACCATGCGCGGCATGATGCCCTGCTCTCGCCCCATCCTCGCTTTGTGCGCCACATGGCTGCTGGCCGCCGCGGCCCAAGCCCAGGACCTGCTGCCGTCCACGGCCGCGTCCGAACCGGTCGCTTTGCCTGCACAGCCATCATCCCAGTCAGAGCGGTCATCAAGTCATGTCAGCGAAGAACAGGCCATGCAGTGGTTCAACCTGCTTGACGCCAACCACGACGGCTGCATTTCGCGCAGCGAGGCGCGGACAGCCATCTTTTTTTATTCCCGGCTGGCCAAGGATTTCGAGGATGCCGATGCCAACCACGACGGCTGCATCACGCCCGATGAAATCCGCGCCCTGGCCGAACGCCGCCGCGCCGAGCGGCAAGCCCGGCGCGCTGCCGAGGCACAGCAAAAAGCCGCCGCGCAAACCGCGCAGCCCAGCGCATCGGAACCCGCACAGCTCAGCGCATCCGAACCCGCCCAGCAGCCATGAGCAGGTTTCCACGCAACGCTGAGCAAATCGATCACGACCAGCGTATCCCCTATAATGCGCCGCTTTCGCAGTTGCAATCGGGCAAAACCCTGGGTTGCCGTCAGCGCAAGATGACAGTCGAAGACGCGGACGACGATCCTTGGCAAGGCTTTGAGCCCCTGACCGCCGAGCAGGCGCGCCAGTGGCGTCAAGCTCATCCCGTGCTCTCGCCTTGGCGGGTGCTGGGGTGGCAAGTGGCAGCAGGGTTGGCGCTGGCGGCGGTCTTGGGACTGCTGACCGGCAAGGCAAGCATCGCGTGGTCGGCCGGATACGGCGCGCTGGCGGTGGCATTGCCGGCAGCCTTGTTCGCGCATGGGTTGATGGGGCGCATCGCCTCGGTCAGCGCCGTGACGGCGGTCGCCGGGTTCGTGCTGTGGGAAATAGTCAAAATCGCCTTGACGGTGGCCATGTTGATGGCCGCGCCAAGGCTGGTTCGGGAATTGAGTTGGCCGGCGTTGCTGGCGGGCTTGGCTCTCGCGCTGGTAATGTATTGGGTGGCGCTGGCGGTCAAGATCCGGCAGCGTCCGCGAGTAAAAACTGATCAAATGGGGTAACTGTTCACAAATGGCCGCCGAAATCGCCGCCGAAGCCGCAGGGTCCGCCGTGGAGCACGGCCTGACACCGGGCGCGTACATCTTGCACCACTTGACGTTCTGGCAAAACCGCCCGCCCGCCAGTGTGGTTGATTTTTCCGTCATCAACATCGACTCGGTGTTCTGGAGCGTCTTGCTGGGCATCGTCACCTGCGGAGTGATGTGGCTGGGGGCGCGCAAAATCACTCCGGGTGTGCCGGGGCGCTTTCAGGCGGCGCTGGAATTGCTGGTCGAATTCGTGGACGGGCAGGCCAAGGGCATCGTGCACAGCGCGCAAAGCCGCAAGTTCGTTGCACCGCTGGCGCTGACGGTGTTCGTCTGGGTCATCCTGCTCAACGCAATGGACTTGCTGCCGGTCGATCTGCTGCCCGTCGTGTGGCAAACGATTACCGGCAACCCGCACGCCTACATGCGGGTGGTGCCGACCGCCGATCTGTCGGTCACCATGGGACTGTCGATTTCAGTGCTGCTGCTGTGCCTGTATTACAACCTCAAAATCAAGGGTATCGGCGGCTGGTCGCACGAGTTGGTCACGGCGCCGTTCGGCACCAGCCGCAATCCGATCTTCGCCGTGCTGCTGGGCGTGATTAATTTCGCGATGCAGATTGTCGAGTTCGTCGCCAAGACCGTCTCGCACGGCATGCGGCTGTTCGGCAATATGTATGCGGGTGAGTTGTTGTTCCTGCTGCTGGCCCTGATGGGTGGCGCGTGGGGCAGCATCAGCTTGGGCGGTTGGCTGGTGCTGGCTGCCTTGCAAGTGGTCGCGGGCTGGGCCTGGGCGGTGTTCCATATTCTGATCATCGTTTTGCAAGCCTTCGTGTTCATGATGCTGACGCTGGTGTATATCGGCCAGGCGCACGATCACCACTGACCGGTCGTTTCTTTTCTCTTTTCTTTTTTTCAACCCAAGTCCTTTTAGGAGTCATCACCATGGAAGTTATTAGCTATGTTGCCGTGGCCGTCGGCCTGATCATTGGCCTGGGCGCGTGCGGCGCGTGCGTCGGCATCGGCGTCATGGGCAGCAAATACCTGGAATCGGCCGCGCGCCAGCCCGAATTGATGAACGAGCTGCAAACCAAGATGTTCTTGCTGGTCGGCCTGATCGACGCGGCGTTCATCATCGGCGTGGGTATCGCTTTGTGGTTCACCACCGCCAACCCGTTCCTGGGCCAAATCGCGGGTGCGGTAGCGGCCGCGGGCGGCGTCAAGTAATTTTGGCGTCTGGTGGGTTTAAAGCCTTGGGCGCCGCTGCTTTGCAGGCGCCTGCGGGTTCATCGTCCAAGAGAGGTTGACACGTGAGCATCACCGCTACCCTCATCGTCCAGATCATCGTATTTCTGCTGCTGGCAGCCTTTACGATGAAGTTCGTGTGGCCCTTTGTCGCCAATGCGCTGGATGCGCGCGCGGCCAAGGTCGCCGAAGGTCTGGCTGCCGCCGACCAGGCCAAGAGTGATCTGGCCGCCGCCAATCAGCGGGTCGAGCAGGCGCTGGTCGCCTCGCGCAACGAGACCGCCGCGCGTTTGGCCGACGCCGAACGGCGCGCGCAGCAAATCATCGAAGAAGCCAAGATCCGCGCCAACGAAGAAGGCAACAAGATCCTGGCCGCCGCCCGCGCCGACGCCGAGCAGCAAACCATGCAGGCGCGCGAAGTGCTGCGCGAGCAGGTGGCGCAACTGGCCGTCAGAGGCGCCGAGCAAATTTTGCGCAAGGAAGTCAATCCCGCCGTACACGCGGACTTGCTGGCGCGCCTGCAAACCGAGCTGTAAAGGGCACTGTCATGGCGGAACTTGCCACCATCGCAAGACCCTACGCCGAGGCGCTGTTCGACAGCGCCGGCAGCGACTTGGCCGGCACACAAGCCTGGCTGGAGCCGCTGGCCGCCGTTGGGGGCGATGCGCGCCTATTGGCGTTCGCGGCCGATCCCAAGGTGGATGCTGGGCAGGTGCTGAACTTGATTACCGGCGTGCTCAAGAGTCCGCTGCCCACGCTGGGCATGAACTTCTTGCGCGCGGTGATCGAAAACGGGCGCCTGGCGGCGCTGCCGGAAATCGCGCGCCAGTTCGCCGCAAAAGCCAGTGCCGTGCACGGCGTGAGCGAGGCGCTGATTCAAAGCGCCTTTCCGGTTGGCGAGGCCGAAATCGCCGCGTTGTTGCCGTCGCTGGAAAAGCGCTTTGGCTGCAAGCTCAAGGCCATCGTGCAGGTCGTACCCGAACTGATTGGCGGCGTGCGCGTGACGGTGGGCGACGAAGTGCTCGACACCTCGGTCAAGGCGCGCCTGGCGCAAATGCAGGCGGCGCTGGCCAGCTAAAACCCCAGCACACGAACGAGCACCCTCGATTAACCCCATTTTGAATACAGGAACGGGTCATGCAACTCAATCCCGCAGAGATTTCTGAACTTATCAAGAGCCGCATCGAGGGCCTGGGCGCCAGTGCCGAAGTGCGCAACCAAGGCACGGTCATGTCGGTGTCCGACGGCATCGTGCGCATCTACGGCCTCTCGGACGCGATGCAGGGCGAAATGCTCGAATTTCCGCCCACGCCCGATGGCCAGCAGACCTTCGGCTTGGCGCTGAACCTCGAACGCGATTCGGTCGGCGCGGTGATTTTGGGCGAATACGCCCACATCTCCGAGGGCGACACGGTCAAGTGCACGGGCCGCATTCTGGAAGTGCCGGTCGGCCCGGAACTGATCGGCCGCGTGGTCAACGCGCTGGGCCATCCGATCGACGGCAAGGGGCCGATCAACGCCCAGATGACCGACGTGATCGAAAAAGTGGCGCCGGGCGTGATTGCGCGCCAGTCGGTCAGCCAGCCGGTGCAGACCGGTCTCAAATCCATCGACTCGATGGTGCCGATCGGGCGCGGCCAGCGCGAGTTGATCATCGGCGACCGCCAGACCGGCAAGACGGCGGTGGCGATCGACGCGATCATCAACCAAAGGGGTCAGAACATGACCTGCGTGTACGTCGCCATCGGCCAGAAGGCGTCGTCCATCAAGAACGTAGTGCGCGCCCTCGAAAAAGCCGGCGCGATGGACTACACCATCGTCGTGGCGGCCACCGCCAGTGAATCGGCTGCTATGCAATATGTAGCGGCGTATTCCGGCTGCACGATGGGCGAATACTTCCGCGACCGCGGCCAAGACGCGCTGATCATCTATGACGACTTGTCCAAGCAGGCCGTGGCGTATCGCCAGGTATCGCTGCTGCTGCGCCGCCCGCCGGGACGCGAGGCGTATCCGGGCGACGTGTTCTATCTGCACTCGCGCCTGCTGGAGCGCGCCGCGCGCGTCAACGCCGAGTACGTCGAAAAGTTTACCCAAGGCCAGGTCAAGGGCCAGACCGGCTCGCTGACCGCGCTGCCGATCATCGAAACGCAGGCTGGCGACGTGTCGGCTTTTGTGCCGACCAACGTGATTTCGATCACCGACGGCCAGATTTTTCTGGAAACCAACCTGTTCAACGCCGGCATCCGCCCGGCCATCAACGCCGGTATCTCGGTCTCGCGGGTGGGCGGCGCGGCGCAAACCAGCTGGATCAAGGGTCTGTCGGGCGGTATCCGCACCGACTTGGCGCAGTACCGTGAACTGGCCGCGTTCGCGCAGTTTGCTTCCGACCTGGACGAAGCCACCCGCAAACAGCTCGACCGCGGCGCGCGTGTGACCGAATTGCTCAAGCAGCCGCAATACGCGCCACTGCCCATCAGCCTGATGGGCGCGTCGCTGTTCGCGGTCAACAAGGGTTACATGGACAACGTGGAGGTCAAGCAGATTCTGCCGTTCGAGGCCGGCCTGCACGCCTGGCTGCGCGACAAGCACGCCGCCTTGCTGGAAACCATCGAAACCCACGGCGCCAAGTGGGACAACAAGCCCGCCAAGGACAGCGACAGCGACGCGAAGAAAGCCTTCAAGAAGCTGTGCCTCGACGCCGAGGCCGAACTGACCGCCGCCATCGAGGCGTTCAAAAAGACCTTCGCTTGAGCGAAGCGCAGTTACTCTCGCACGGACGTTTAGGAGCCAGCACTTATGGCCGTCGGCAAGGAAATTCGCGGCAAGATCAAATCGGTGGAAAACACCAAGAAGATCACCAAGGCCATGGAAATGGTGGCCGCCTCCAAGATGCGCAAGGCGCAAGACCGCATGCTGGCCGCGCGCCCGTATGCCGAAAAGGTGCGCAACATCGCCTCGGACTTGGGACAGGCCAATTCCGAATACGTGCACCCGTTCATGAAGGCCAACGACGTCAAGCGCGTGGGCCTGATTCTGGTCACCACCGATAAGGGACTGTGCGGCGGCCTGAACACCAACATCCTGCGCGCGGTCACCAACCGTCTTCAGGAATGGCAGCGCCAGGGCCAGGAAGTGGACGTAGTGGCCATCGGCAACAAGGGCCTGGGCTTCATGACCCGCATCGGCGCCCGGGTGGTAGCCGAGGCCGTGCAATTGGGCGATACGCCGCACCTGGAGCGCTTGATCGGCCCGGTCAAGACGCTGCTGGACCAATACGCGCAAGGCAAACTCAGTGCGGTGTATCTGGCCTATACCCAGTTCATCAACACCATGCGGCAGGAGATGCGGATCGCGCCGCTGCTGCCGCTGTCAGCTCAGAAAATGCAGGAAGAAACGGCGGCCAGCAGCAGCCGGCGCGCGTGGGACTACCTCTATGAACCAGATGCCCGCACGATCATCGACGACCTGCTGGTGCGTTACGTCGAGGCGCTGGTGTATCAGGCCGTGGCCGAGAACATGGCCTCCGAGCAATCGGCGCGCATGGTGGCCATGAAGTCCGCCACCGACAACGCGGGCAACGTCATCAACGAGCTCAAGCTCGTCTACAACAAGACCCGGCAGGCGGCCATTACCACCGAGCTGTCGGAAATCGTCGCCGGCGCGGCGGCAGTGTGATACCAAATACCGTAAGCAAATTGATGGGAACCAACATGGCTCAGGCACAAGTTCAAGGCAAAATCGTTCAGTGCATCGGCGCGGTGGTCGACGTGGAATTTCCGCGCGAACACATGCCCAAGGTCTATGACGCGCTCAAGATGGAAGGCTCGGCCCTGACGCTGGAAGTGCAACAGCAAATCGGCGACGGCGTGGTGCGCACCATCGCGCTGGGATCGAGCGACGGTCTGCGCCGCGGCATGGAGGTCAGCAACACCGGCAACACCATCACGGTGCCGGTCGGCCAGGCCACGCTGGGCCGCATCATGGACGTGCTGGGCAACCCGGTGGACGAGCGCGGCCCGGTCGATCAGACCCAAGTCGCCTCCATTCACGCCAGCGCGCCCGCCTACGACGCGCTGTCGCCTTCGCAGGAACTGCTGGAAACCGGCATCAAGGTGATCGACCTGATCTGCCCGTTCGCCAAGGGCGGCAAGGTCGGCCTGTTCGGCGGCGCCGGCGTGGGCAAGACCGTCAACATGATGGAACTCATCAACAACATCGCCAAGGCGCACTCGGGCCTATCGGTGTTTGCCGGTGTGGGCGAGCGCACGCGCGAGGGCAACGACTTCTACCATGAAATGGCCGAATCGGGCGTGGTCAACCTCGAAAACCTGGGCGAATCCAAGGTGTCGATGGTCTATGGCCAGATGAACGAGCCGCCGGGCAACCGCCTGCGCGTGGCGCTGACCGGCCTGACGATCGCCGAATCGTTCCGCGACGAAGGCCGCGACGTGCTGTTCTTCGTGGACAACATCTACCGCTACACGCTGGCTGGAACCGAAGTCTCGGCGCTGCTGGGCCGGATGCCTTCCGCCGTGGGCTACCAGCCCACGCTGGCCGAGGAAATGGGCAAGCTGCAAGAGCGCATCACGTCCACCAAGGTTGGCTCCATCACCTCGATCCAGGCCGTGTACGTGCCTGCCGACGACTTGACCGACCCGTCCCCAGCCACCACCTTCGCGCACCTGGATTCAACCGTGGTGCTCTCGCGCGACATCGCTGCGCTGGGTATTTATCCGGCGGTGGATCCGCTCGACTCCACCAGCCGCCAGCTCGATCCGCTGGTGGTCGGCGAGGAGCACTACAACGTCGCGCGCCAAGTGCAAGGCACGCTGCAGCGCTACAAGGAGCTGCGCGACATCATCGCCATCTTGGGCATGGACGAACTCTCGCCCGAAGACAAGCTGACCGTGGCGCGCGCGCGCAAGATCCAGCGTTTCCTCTCGCAGCCGTTCCACGTGGCCGAAGTGTTTACCGGCAGCCCCGGCAAATACGTGTCCCTGAAGGACACCATCGCCGGATTCAAGGCGATCGTCAGCGGCGAGTACGACACCCTGCCCGAGCAGGCGTTCTACATGGTCGGTTCGATCGAGGAAGCGGTGGAAAAGGCCAAGAAGATGTAAGCGCCGCCGCGGGTCAAATCCTGACCCGCGCCACGCCTGCTTTTCAGTCACAATCTTCAAAACCCTGCCATGAACACCATCCATGTCGATGTCGTAAGCGCCGAGGAATCGATTTTCTCCGGCGAAGCGACTTTCGTCGTCCTGCCCGGCAAGGAGGGCGAGTTGGGTATTTACCCGCGCCACACACCGCTGCTGACCAGCATCAAGCCCGGCGCGGTGCGCGTGGAGACGGCGACGGGCTGCGAATTCATTTTCGTCGCGGGCGGCATTCTGGAAGTGCAGCCCAACCGCGTGACCGTGCTTTCCGATACCGCCATTCGCGGCAAGGATCTCGACGAGCAAAAGGCCAACGCCGCCAAGAAAGCCGCCGAAGAAGCGCTCAAAAACGCCAAGAGCGAAATCGACATGGCCCGTGCCTCATCGGAACTGGCCGTGCTGGCCGCGCAGATCGCTGCTTTGCGCAAATACCGCGAAAAGCGCTGACAGCGGGCCCCGCACATCTCCGCGTTGTAATGCCCGCGCCTGTCGCCGGTCCAAGCAGCGTGTGGTGATACATTCGAGCCTGCCTCAAGCCGCGTACTGCTTGCTGTAATGACCGACTCATTCTCTTACGACAAACTGATCGCCTCGGGTGAAGGGCGCCTTTTCGGGCCGGAATCCGGGCGCTTGCCGCTGCCGCCGATGTTGATGTTCGACCGCATCACGCGCATCGACGCCGAGGGCGGCGCCTACGGCCACGGCAGCATGGAAGCCGAGCTGGACATTCGGCCCGACCTGTGGTTTTTCGCCTGCCACTTCCAGAACGACCCGGTCATGCCCGGCTGTCTGGGGCTGGATGCCATGTGGCAATTGATCGGCTTTTACCTGACCTGGCTGCGGCTGCCCGGACGCGGACGCGCACTGGGCGCGGGCGAGGTCAAATTCACCGGAGAAGTCGGCCCCAATGTCAAGCTGGTGCGCTACGAAATCGACATCAAGCGCGTGATCCGGCGCAAGCTCAATATGGCGATCGGCGATGGCCGCCTGCTCGCCGACGGGCAAGTCATCTACACGGCCAGCGATGTGCGGGTGGGTCTGTTCGGCGCGCAATCGACAGTAGCAGAAGGATTCGCGGCATGAACGGCATTCCTCGCGGCCAGGGCGCGCGCCGCGTCGTCATCACCGGAGCGGGCATCGTCTCGTGCATCGGCAACGACCTGGCGGCGGTGGAACAATCGCTGCGCGCCGGCGCCAGCGGCATTCGCGCCATGCCGCAATTCGCCGAGGCGGGCCTGCGCAGCCAAGTCGCCGGGCAACCGCAAATTGATTTGCAAGAGCGCATCGACCGCAAGCAACTGCGCTTCATGGGCGACGCAGCGGCCTATGCGCACGTGGCGCTGGAGCAGGCCCTTGCCCAGGCGGGCTTGACACGCGCCGAAATCTCCCATCCGCGCACCGGCCTCATCATGGGTTCCGGCGGCGGCTCGCCGGCCAACCAGATCGAGGCCGTGGATACGCTGCGCAGCAAAGGCGTGCGGCGCATCGGGCCGTACCAGGTCACGCGCTGCATGGGCAGCACGGTCTCGGCCTGCCTGTCCACGTACTTGGGCATCCGGGGCATCAACTACAGCATCACCTCGGCCTGTTCGACCTCGGCGCACTGCATCGGCGCAGCGGCGCAGCAAATCGCCTTCGGGCTGCAAGACGTGGTGTTCGCCGGCGGCGGCGAGGAGCTTTCCTGGGGCTTTGCAATGCTGTTCGACGCCATGGGCGCCATATCGAGCAAGCGCAACAGCCAACCCGAAAAAGCCTCACGCCCCTATGACACGGACCGCGATGGCTTCGTCATCGCCGGCGGCGGCGGCGCGGTAGTGCTGGAAGCGTTGGACCATGCCCGCGCGCGCGGCGCACGCATCCTGGGCGAAATAGTCGGCTTCGGGGCCTCCTCCGATGGCTTGGACATGGTCGCGCCCTCGGGCGAAGGCGCGACGGCCTGTATGCGCCAAGCCATCGAAGACGTCGACGGCCCCATCGACTACATCAACACCCACGGCACCTCCACCCCCGTTGGTGACGTGCCGGAACTGGATGCGCTGCGCGCGGTCTTCGGCGGCGCGGCTTCAGGCGTGCCGCCGTTTTCATCGACCAAATCGCTGACCGGCCATTCACAGGGCGCCACCGGCGTGCAGGAAGCCATTTACTGCCTGCTGATGCTGCAAGGCGGCTTTATCGCCGGCTCCATCAACGTCGAAACCCCTGACCCGGCGGTGGGCGACCTGCCCCTCCTCACCGCTACCCGCGCCGCGCCGCTGCGTCAGGTGCTATCCAACAGCTTCGGCTTCGGCGGCACCAACGCTTGTCTGGTGCTGCGGCGGTGGGAAGGTTGAGCAGCCCGCCTTGAGCAATTCTGTCAGCCGAGCGACAGATTTCCTGTAACCCCACGCGCTTGATCGCGCAGTTTCGTGGCGGTTGGCGCGAAGGCGTCGCAGACATGTCGGGCTGCTGCTTTCGGGTAGGTAGCGCCACACATGAAGATATCCACGTCCGCGAATTCGCACTCCGGCCAAGTGTGGATGCTATATGCGATTCCTTGAGCAGTAGCACGCCGGTTACGCCCAGCCCTGAACCGAAGCACATCTATCGGCGTGACCGCCGGCGGCGCGGGCCGCGGTAGACAAAGCACGCTCGATGAATGCGGCGCCGCTCAACAGCTTGAGCGAGACGCCTTGCAGATCGGGCAGAAGGTGGCACCCGAGGTCAGTCCTTTTCCCGCCGTTGTTGAACAGCGCCCGTGTCCGGCCAAACGAATTTCTGATGCCACACATCGAACGGGTCTGGCACACCAGCCTTCAGCTCTATGGAGCCGAGAAGCTCTGGCGGCAGTTGCAGCGTGAAGTGATTTCGGTGGCGCGCCACACCGTCGAACACCTGATGCGTCGCCTTGGGCCGCGAGGTGCGATGCGCGGCAAGGCAGTGCGAACCACCGGTGGCGATGCGGGGACTATGCGAGCGTCTGACCGAAGCCGGTATCGCCTTCTCCGTCGGCGGCAAGTGCGACTCATCCTGACTCAAACCCATGAGCCTCTGCGAAACCCAGGGCGATTCAACAAATTTGCCGCACCCACGCCGTAAAAACCTGCACTTCAAAACAAATCAACGCCTCATACCGCAAAGCATGAGGCGTTGATTTTCATTGAGATTTATGGTGGCGGAGTTTAACAAGAAACGAAACCCGCGTCTCCACTGAACCTCAGACCCGGTCGGAAGGCTCGCCATCTGCGCGCGATTCCGGGGAAGGATTCCGCGCCCCCGCACATGCCCACGGCTGGAAGTTCCGAGAGGTCGATTGGCACTCGCAGCCGTCGCCAATGCCGGGCGCTTCCGGGCCTGCAACTTGGCTTTCGTCGCATTCGCCGCCGTAATGCCGACATGAACGACAAAAGGAGCGCCATGTTGACCGAACCCGCCTTCACCGAAACCGAACTCGCGCTGCGCTGGAACATCAGCCCCAAGACCTTGCAACGCTGGCGCTGCGAAAGCGTCGGCCCGCCGTACATCAAGCTCTCCAAGGCCGTCCGCTATCCGGTGGACAACATCGTTGCCTACGAACAGGCGAATCGTCAGGGGATGCCCAACGACGCCGCCTTGCCGTCATTGACCGCTGCGCAGCCTGTCGTCGAACCTCCAGCGCCCGCCGCACCGGAGCCGAAGCGATACTACCTGAACGAGGCCTTCGCGCTCATCGCGCAGTACGGCAGCCTTGCGGCGGCCGAGGTCGCCCTAACGGAGGCGCATGATGAATCCCAAGGCTGACGCCACTGCCCGCCACTCCGCCACCGGCCGGGATGAACCGTCCATCAAGTATCCAATCCTCAGCGAAACGGATTTGTGCTCGAGGTGGAACCTCTCGCCCAAGACGCTGCAACGCTGGCGCTCGGAGGGCATCGGTCCGCCCGCATGGCACATTGGCAAGTCTGTCCGCTACCTCCTGATGGAGGTCGAGGCCTTCGAGCGCAAGGCGCAGGTGACGTGGAGATCCAGCGCAGGACGCGCCTTGTCCAAATCCTCGCCCACGGCGCGCGAAGACGCCATCAAGCAGATGATGCAGCAGCGGTCCGGTCGGCGCGACCAGATTTTCTACTCCGGCAAGGAAACGGCCGTCATCACCGGACTGCCCACCTCCTGGCTTCAACAGAATCAGGAACGTCAGCGGCTCGGTATTCCATACTACAAACTGGTCAACGGTGACGTCATCCGTTTCAGCATCGAAGAAGTCTTCCGCTGGGAGGTGCGCCATCTGCGCCCGTGCCGCGCCAACGTAGGCGTGGTCGCCGACACACCGTAGCCGGTGCTGCCCGGCACCGAGAAATGGGTGCAAATGGGTGTCGGAATGGCGCATGTCTGCCGCCGTGTGGCCAGTCAGCCATGTTCCGTTTCATCGTCAAAGTCTTACATTAGACGAATAAAAGGAACATACGCTTCGCTGTTCGATGGTCTGCAGTTCGATCCCCAAACGCGAATCGAACTAGCCGGTCACTTCAGCCCATACCACACGCCGCGTCCGCTGCCGTGCTGCTCGAGGTGCTTGCGCTCGATCAGGCCGCGGAAATGCGGCTTGAGCGTGTTGCGGCTCGCGCCGGTGAGCTTGATCGCATCCATCATCGTGATGCGCCCATGCTCGCGGGCGAACTCGACGATCTGCAACGACAGCGCGGGCAGCGCCGCCAGCACGATCTTCTCGCGCTCGACCTTCTTCTCCAGCCGCCGCACCTGCTCGGCCAGCGAGCGCAGGAAGAACAGCAGCCACGGCTGCCAGTTCGGAGCGTCGCTGCGGATAGAGCCCTGCGTCTGCCGCAGCGCGAGGCAGTAGACTTCCTTGTTGGCCTCGACCACGCTTTCCAGCGAGCTGTACGGGGCGTAGGCATAGCCCGCCTGGAGCAGAAGCAAAGTCGTCAGCACGCGCGACAGCCGCCCGTTGCCGTCCTGAAACGGGTGGATTTCGAGGAACACGACGACAAAGATGGCGATAACGAGCAACGGGTGCAGCACCGCCTTCTCGCGCTCGCCGCCCACCCATGCCAGCAGTTCCGTCATCAGGCGCGGCGTGTCAAACGGCGTGGCCGTCTCGAAGACGATGCCGATTTGCGCGCCGTTCTCGTCGAAGGCCGCGACGCTGTTCGAGCTGGTCTTGTAGTGGCCCCGGTGCCGTTCGTCCTTCTGGCTGTATTGCAGCAGGATTTGGTGGAGCTGCCTGACGTGGTTCTCGTTGAAGGGAATGTCTTCCCACGCCCGGAACATCAAGCCCATCAGCTCGGCGTAACCGGCGACTTCCTGCTCGTCGCGCGTTTCGAACTTCTTGATGGCAAGCTGAGACAGTAGCCGTTCGACCTCGCGGTCGGTCAGCTTGCTGCCCTCGATGCGGGTCGAGGAGCCGATGCTCTCGATGGTGGCCACGCGCCGCAACGCCGACAGCCGGTCAGGCGCGAGCGTGCCCAAGGCACGCCATGCGCCCTTGAACTCGTCGATCCGGGCGATTAGGCCCAAGATCTCCGGGGTAATCAGGAGGGTGTCGGTTCGGAACATGAGCCAATAATACGCCCATTTACACCCATTTTATTAGTGAGGTCGAATTGGGTGAAAATGGGTGTAGAAATGGAGTAGTGCCCTCGACGGTGGCTCTGCGGCTATCGCCGCCACGGGGTTCATGCAGGTTTTGCATGGAAAGCCTGGCGATGACCCGAAGCTGCGCGCACTGCGGCCAACCCTTCCAGCTCAGACCTCAAGTCCCCAACCAGACCTACTGCGCGTCCGCCGAGTGTCAGCGCGCCCGCAAGTTGCGGTGGCAGCAAGACAAGCTGCGCACCGATCCCGACTGCCGCGACAGGTAGCGGTGGTCATCACGCGCAATACACGGTGCCATTGTTCCTGGGACGCATAGCCATGTTGAACAGCCCGATGTCACTGGACGGCTGGGGTTGCGTCAATTGGGTTGGCTTTTTGTCGAACGGCATTTCTTGACGGTGTTGTTTTTTGGACTTGGGGCAGCCCATCAAATCCAGGTTCAAGGGAACCTCTAAAATCCATCTCATTCGCATGCTAATCAATTGTTTCTACTTGACTTGATCTCGCTGTTGGCAGGTTTTTGAAATGTTTTTAAGCGTCCAGAATATTTGGTCCGGTGTTTGCAGAGCGCAATTTTTTCACGATTTTTCTGGAACTCCTTTACAATATTTTCCAGTCGGATGCCCTCGCCACTTGTGCTTATCGGTAATACGGTTGAGCGTTTTCAGTGGTACTGGCGGCCGCCAGCAGTCTTGTTCGATGTTTTCCTCTCCGGGAGGTTCCTATGCATTACAGGATGTTGGCTTATCCGGCCGTCATCGCTTTTATCTGTCAGTCCATTTTCACTCTCGCCCATGCTGGGCCAATGGAGTTAAGTGGGCAATTCGCCGTTAACGAATCTGGGGCGGCAACCTACACAATTCCAATTCAAGTACCACCTGGTACAGGCGGGATTGAGCCAAAGATTGCGCTCGCTTATAACAGCCGGCATGGTAATGGACTGCTTGGAGTCGGATGGTCCCTAGCGGGATTATCGACTATCACGCGCTGCCCTCAAACACGTGCGCAGGATGGAGCTCCGCGTGGAATTAATTACGATGCCAATGATCGCTTTTGCCTGGACGGGCAGCGGCTCGTCGCGATCAGTGGTACCTATGGAGCCGACGGCACTCAGTATCGCACTGAAATTGATACGTTTTCGAACGTGATCTCACACGGGAGCGCAGGCACTGGGCCGGCGTGGTTCGAGGTCCGCACACAGTCCGGTCAGACGATGGAATTCGGTAACACAACCGACTCTCGCATCCTGGTACAAAACAAGCCAACGGCAGCGGCATGGGCTTTGAACAAGCTGAGCGACACCAAAACCAATTATTTCAAGGTCAGCTACACCAACGATACAACCAATGGTCAGTTCTATCCGACACGGATCGACTACACCGGAAACACGGCGACCTCACTGAGCACCAACAATTCTGTTCAATTTATCTACGCCACGAGACCGGACATTGTTCCAAGAACCACCGTGCGTATGAGCAATGTCAAAACCTATACGAACTCAGCGCTCGTTAGCGACTACCGCCTTTCTTATCAGCAGAGTGGCGCGGCTCAACGCAGTCGCATAACCAGCATCGCTCTTTGCGAAGCGGGAGGGGCGTGTTTGCCCGCAACCACCATGACTTGGACCAATGAGAGGCCTGTCGCCGGGGCTTATACCAACATGTTCAACCTGTGGAGTATGTATTTTGCGGCTGGCCCTGGCACTGCGTGGCCCGACAACAACATTACTCCCCGGATGCTCGCTGATGTGAATGCCGATGGTCGGCCAGACATAGTGGCATTTGGAGCAAGTGGTGTTTCCGTGTCGTTCAACACCGGAACGAGCTTTGCAGCCCCGGTAACCGGGGTAGCGAATTTCGGGACCGGCGCAGGTTGGACTGATATGAACACGTTTCCCCGGATGCTGGCCGACGTAAATGGTGACGGGTTACCGGATATCGTTGGATTTGGAAATACGGGCGTTTGGGTATCGCTCAATATAGGAGGATCGGGTAGATTTGCAGACCCGGTAGTCTATTTCGGGACCACCACTGCCGCAGGCGGTTGGAGCAACAACAGCATCACTCCGCGGATGCTGGCCGACGTGAACGGCGACGGATTACTGGATGTGGTAGGGTTTAAAGCTGATGGTGTTTATGTGTCGCTTAACACCGGAACGAGTTTTGCAGCCCTCACTAGATGGCTTGCGGATTTCGGCACCAACATCGGTTGGAGTGACAACAACCAATTTCCCAGAATGCTGGCCGATGTCAATGGAGACGGATTGCCGGATGTGGTGGGATTTAAAGATGGCGGCGTGTGGGTGTCACTCAATACCGGAACGAGTTTTCCAGCACCTGTTAAATGGATTGAAGATTTTTGTACCAATACCAACTGGAGCAATAACGACCGATTCCCTCGGATGTTGGTCGATGTCAATGGAGATGGATTACTGGATATTGTTGGATTTAAAGATGGTGGCGTATGGGTATCGCTCAACACAGGGACAAGTTTTAGCACCCCCACCAAGTGGATCAATAATTATTTCGGCACGAACCAAGGTTGGACGAGCACCACCAATAGACCCCGAGTGCTGGCCGATGTGAATGGTGATGGACTTCCAGATATCGTCGGCTTTGGGGATGTGTCAGGCGTGCTTGTCTCGCTGAATACGGGAGCGAGCTTTGCCGCCCCGGTGGTCTGGACCAATGGTTGGAATTTTTCCGCGGCCGGTGTTGTTGGTGCTGCCGATTACAACGTCACTCCTATGTACGTGACAGATGTGCTGGGTGATGGCAGTGCCGGACTTGTTGGCTTTGCTGGCGCAGTGGCCGTCGACTCCAAAAGTGGCCAGCCCCAGCCAGATCTGATGAGCTCTATTACTTCCGGGCTGGGGGTATACACGACAATTAACTATGCGCCAGCGACAAACACTTCGGTGGTGACAAGAGGAACCGGGACGGTATTTCCTTCCATGGATATGATTGTACCGATATACGTTGTTTCTGGAGTTACCACCGATAATGGGATTGGCGGCGCCTATAAATCGTCTTACACTTATTCCGGACCACGGTTCAACATCCAAGGACGCGGTTTTCTCGGCTTTGCGCAGATGACCGTGCAGGATATGCAAAGTGGTATTACGGATACAACGAACTACCTTCAGGATTTTCCGTGTATTGGCCTGGTTGCGTCGACGACGCGGAAGATAGGGTCGCAGACACTGGAGCAATCCACCAACACCTACCAGTTTGTCGACAAGTCGGGGTGGATGTTTGCAAGCACATTACTCTCAGCACCGTACCGGGTAATGCTGTCGCAAAACGTATCGAGCAGGACGGATCTGGATGGATCGGTGCTGCCAACGACAACGACAACGTACCAGTACGACGCCTACAACAATGCGACGCGGGTGGTGATGTCAACGTCGGACGGTTTCAAAAAGACCACCACCAACACCTACCAGAACGACACCGCCAAATGGTACCTCGGACGGTTGTTGCGTTCCCAGGTGGAAAGCACGTCCCCATAAAAAACAACGAACACGAGACACGCGCCATGAAAACCCGTCAGAACCCGCTTCTTCTTTCTCTTGCCCTGGGCACATTGTTTGCTCCGTTGGCCGCTCACGCCGAGAGTACGTGGACCCGCACCTCCGCGTTTACCTACGACTCGACTAGCGGTCTTCTCGTCAAGGAAGTGATTGAGCCGGACGACAGCACGCTGTGCCTGGTGACTCAATACACCTACGACGCCTACTACGGCAACAAGACCGCCAGCACCACGCGCAACTGCAACGGAAGCACGGGAGAAGCTGCGGCCCCAACGGGCGATGCGGTTTTTACTGCGCGCACCAGCAGCAATGCTTACGATGCCCGCGGCCAGTTTCCGGTTACCAGTACCAATGCCCTCGGTCAGTCGGAAAATAAAACCTATGACGCCCGGTTCGGCAGCCTTACCAAGTTGACCGGGCCTAATGGGTTGGCAACCACTTTCAGTTACGACAACTTCGGTCGCAAGATACTGGAAACCCGCGCCGACGGCACCCAAACCAAGTGGGAGTACCTCTATTGCTCTGGTGTGAATGGCGGTAGCGCCGCTTGTCCCACCATTGGTGGGGCCGTCGGCAAGTGGCTGATCCAGGAAACGCCTCTGGCATCGAACGGCGTCCAGAACGGCCCGGTCAACAAACGCTACTTCGATGCGCTCAATCGTGAGATCCGTGCTGAAACCCAGGGTTTTGACGGCAACGGCACGGCAACTGCAATTTACAAGGACACCCAGTACGACAGCCTGGGCCGTCCCTACAAGGTTTCGCGCCCCTACGATGCCGGTTATGGCACCCTCTGGAGTACCGTTACCTATGATGCGCTCGGTCGAGTTATCCAGGAAACCCAACCCGACGACAGCATCGTCCAAACCAGCTACAGCGGTCTCACCACCACGATTACCGATCCCCTCGGTCGTAAGACCAGCAGCACCACGAACAGTCAGGGCAAGGTCGTAAAAGTAGTCGATGCACAGAACAACGCCCTGACGTACAGCTACGACCCCTTCGACAATCTGCGTGCCACGACCGACCCGCGCGGCAACGTGGTGTCGCTTACCTACGACCTGCGTGGCCGCAAGATTAACATGCTCGATCCCGACATGGGATGGACTTTTTACGCCTACAACGCCCTAGGTGAACTGGTCAGACAAACCGATGCCAAGGGCCAGGTTTCCACAATGGTCTACGACCGCCTCGGGCGGCTTACGCAGCGCAGCGAAAACGACCTCATCAGCAACTGGTACTACGACGCCTACAAAGGCGGTGCCGCCTGCCAGAAAGGCATCGGCAAGCTGTGCCAGGCCGAGACCAGCACGGGCTACAACAGGACGGTGAGCTACGATACCCTGGGCCGGCAAACGAGCAACGCCACCACCATTGACGTCACCACACCATACACCGCCACAGCCAGCTACGACACCAATGGACGCATCGCCACCCAGACCTACCCCAGTGGGCTGGTCGTCAAATACGTCTACACGACGCTGGGCTACCTCAAGGAGGTGCGTGACAATGCCAGCAATGCTCTCTACTGGCGTGCCGACAGTTTGGATGCCGAAGGACATCTTGTGTATCAGACCTACGGCAACAACGTTGTCACGCTGCAGGCCCGAATGGCCAACAACGGTCGCCCAAGTGCCACCCTGGCCGGCGCTGGCGATAGCGTACAGAGCCTGTGGTACCAGTACGACAAGGTCGGTAACCTCACCACCCGCATCGACCGTAACCAAAACCTTACCGAAAACTTTACCTACGACAGCCTCAACCGTCTGACCAGTTCGACGGTCAATTCCAGCGGCGCCGGCATCGTGACGAAAAACTACTCGTACGACACTATCGGCAATATCACCAGCAAGAGTGACCTCGGCGCCTATGCCTACACAGCCAGCGGCGCCAACGGCATCCGCCCGCACGCCGTATCGCAGGTCACCCTATCGGCAGGCGGCAAGATCACCTTTGCCTACGATGCCAACGGCGCCCTGACCACGCAGACCCAGACGGACGCAAGCAACAACACCGTTGCTGCCAAGAGCCGCAGCCAGTTCTACACCAGCTTCAACATGCCGCAGTCGATGGCGCAGGGCACCATCAGCGCCGCTTTCTACTACGGTCCCGAGCATCAGCGGGTCAAACAGATTTCCAGCGCGCAGGGCACCACGGTCTACGTAAACCCGGATAACGAAGGGGGGCTGTTCTTTGAAAAAGACATCAAGCCCAACGGCAGCATCGAGCAGCGCTCCTTCATCAACGCCGGCGGTCAGGCCGTGGCGATCGTGAAAACGACTACCGCCGGCGGCACGACGACTAAGAGTACCAGCTACCTGCACCGCGACGCCTTGGGCAGTATCACCGCCATCACCAACGAGAGCGGCGCTGTGATTGAGCGGCTGGCTTATGAGCCGTTTGGCAAGCGGCGCTTTGCCAGCGGGGCCAACGATCCGAACAACACCATCGTGCCGCAGAACACCGACCGCGGCTTTACCGGCCATGAGATGCTCGATGAGATCGGCCTGATTCACATGAACGGTCGCGTCTATGACCCGCTGGTGGGACGCTTCCTCTCGGCTGATCCATCCATCCAGCTCCCGTACAACCTCCAGAACTACAACCGCTACAGCTATACGATGAACAATCCGCTCGGGTATACCGATCCGAGTGGGTATGGCTTGTTAGGGGAGCTACAGAAGGGATGGAAGAAAATTTGGCATAACCCGGTTGCAAAAGTCGTCATCGTAGCAGCTGTCTCATATTTTACAGCGGGAACTGTCTCAAGCGCGATTGCTGGCAGCAGTTGGGCGACCTGCACAGCGAGCGGCGCTGCATGGAGTGGCGTTGTATCTGGGGTAGCAGGCGGAGCTGCTGGCGGATTCGCCGGGGGATTGGTCGGATCGGGATGGGACGTTAAGGCTGGGTTGCAAGGAGCGGGCACTGCTTTGTTATTCTATGGTGCAGGTAGCTTTGCTGGTTATCAGCAGAGCTTGGGTTACGAAGGCTGGGGTGAGGGTAGCTTGGGTCGTGCAGCGGCCCATGCGGTGGCTGGGTGCATCGGCGCTGCGGCAGGGGGCGGTAGCTGCGGCAGCGGGGCGCTGTCGGCCGGTTTCGCAGAGGGTGTTGGCGGACGTCTTCAGTTCGACACTGTCCAAGCAAACCTTGTTACGCGCGCTGTAATTGGCGGAACGGCGTCGGTGATCGGCGGCGGCAAGTTCGCAAATGGGGCCACAACGGCGGCATTCGGGTATCTGTTTAACTTGCTGGCACATGTTGGGTTTAACGCTCGGCTACCATTTATTGGTGGTGGATCAGCAGCAGTTGGTGTTTCGTGGAACAATGGAGAGTGGGACGCAGGGTTGTTCTTCGAAGGAGATATCCTTGGTGGCCCTAGTTTTGGCAAGATGATTGGCAAAGCTGGGCTTGAAGTTGGTCTGGAAAGGGGAGATTTCGATAGCCAGAGAGGAGATATCAATTTACAAATTGAAGCTCACTATGACATGATTGGAAGTACAATCTCGAAGGCTCCCAATGGTTCGATCGATGGCGGTTCTATTACTATTGGACCCGGATTGGGATTTGGTATAGGCGGAACGCGCACTAATACCATGTCAATTCGGCAGATTTACCGTGAGATTTTTCAACCCATTACTCGATACATTAAGGATAGGCTTGGTCAATGATCCAGCATTTTATTTCGATGTTAGCGGTATGCGGCGCCATCGTGGCAATATTCATGGTGCTTTGGCATGGAGTTAAAGTGTTGCGTTCATTTCCAAAGAAGATACCTTTACTCTATTATTTTCTTGGGCCAGCTTTGTTGTCGAAATGGTTTCTTGGCCCTGAAAACAACAAGCAATTGGTTAAAATGTGGAGATGGTGTTTTGTATTGATAGTCTGTTTGCTTGTTATAGAATTATTTTATCCCTTTCCTTCGCCTAAGCCCGAGTAAGTTAACATGAACAGCGCCCTCATGATGCCGTACCTTGGCTACGGGGCGATGACTTGGCAAGCTGCCGTGGCAGGTGGCGCTACGGGTGGTGCCGTTCAGCCCGCATAGGTTGGGCTTAGCCGAACAAAAGTTCATGATTTTATAACTCTTGGGGATATGATTGGCAGACAGGCGCATATGTGTCTAAAAGCCTTATGTATGATTCGGTATTCCAGTTGTATAGTTTCGCAGGGATGTTGCCTACAGCAGGGTTTGTTCTATATGCTACACCAAGCGTAAATAATATTTACTATTTACAAAGGAAATAATCGTGAAGACACGTAATATTATTTATTCGGTTTTCTCTATTGTCGTAACAGGTTGTTCTGGTGGAATTTTTTCTGCAAGCGGCGACAGTTATTCTGGGGAATTGCCTCATAGATATAAATACGATGTGTTACCTGAAAGAAATGGGGTTGAGCGTTACTATTTTGGTTTTCGACGAGATGATATTCTTCTGCTTGGGAATGATAGAGAGAGGGCTATACTGAAATTTATCGAATCATGAAAAGCAGAGCCAGTCGAATGCTTAGGAAGAAAAATAGGAGTTTATAAAAATGGAGAAAATGAAGGTGGATCAATATGGGCTGTTATTGAATGTCAAAATTTTCCATAAGAAAGCCCGCGTAGCCCAACATTTGGATTAATCACAAAATGCCTGAATTTTACAGCCAATGCAGCAAAACCCATGATCATATTCCATGAGATACGTTCGCGCATTGTATCCTGGTGGTACTTATTTCTTCACGGACAATCTGGCCAAGCGGTCACGCACGCTGCTGGTCGATTGTGTCGGCCATTCACGTGAAACTGTACACAAGGTCAAACAGGTACATCCATTTAACAAAATCTTGAGCATCGCTGCGCTCTGTCCAACCCATACAGGTTTTAAGTCTGCTAAAATTCCATCTACGATTGATTCTTCAAAGTATCCCTAATTCTATAGGAGTGGCAATGTTTTCCATACCAAAATTGTTTATTACATCCTCCATGCTGATTTCTTGCTCAACTTTCGCGGTTGCTCACGCTGATCAGGCCCTTGCAAACGCAAAAGGTTGCATGGCTTGCCATCAAATTGATGCAAAGAAGATAGGCCCCCCGTTCCGTACGGTGGCGAAACAGTATCAAAACCAGAAAGACGCTTTAACAAAACTGCCGCATAAAGTTCTAGAGGGCGGGAGTGGCGTGTGGGGACCGGTAGCAATGCCCGCCAATAAGACCTTGGGGGTTTCGGAGGCAGATGCAACAAAGTTGGTTACTTGGATCCTGTCATTGAACCTGAATCCTTGATCTCAAAGGGAAGATGCTCACCCTCTGAGTGATATGTTGCCGCTCTCGAGATCACGGATTCAGGAAATAGCCTGGTCGCGTGGATTTTTAGGGGCGATACACAAAATGCCACTCTGAATACATATTCTTCCCTTCAAGCGTGGCATCTCGCAGAAGAAAATGAGATCGTTTGATTGTTTTCTGATCTGAAAGGCTGTGCACTCCCATGATCCCCCCCTCGGGCGCCATCAGCATTCCCCATTCTGATCGCCCTGTAATCGGATCCATATAGATCTGTCGCAAATGACGCTTAACACCTAGATAGCGGTTGTCTGTCACCAACTCATCAAGACTCATCGGGTAGCGTTTCTGCATCCCTGGCGACTGCTCGTAATAACTGCGAATGGCCTGCCGAAATTGATTTCCCACAAACAATAACTCAACCTCACGTTCCCGCTGTGCCTCAACGGACCAGAGAGTACCGGTCGCAGCCAGAACCATGCTGGCAATAGCAACGGTAAATAGCAAGGCGAGATAGGTGAATCCTGCCTGACGATGTCTGCCAGACATTACCATTCCTTGTAGAAAGTACCGTCCCGCGCCTTGTCGCGAGAGCCGCTGCGCACGTCGGCGATGCCACCTTTGTCCGGATCGAGCGGCGGAACCAAAACCCAGGTTGCCGAGCTGTCTGTCACGGGATCCAGTGGAATTCTGCGCAAATAACGGCTGGTCACAAGATTTTCCAGCTTGGGCGGATATCGACCCGTGTCACCGTAATACTTGTCGAGCGCATCGCGCAGGCTTGAGAGATTTTCGCGCAGCACAGCTTCTTTCGCCCGATCAACACTGCCGGAATAACGCGGTACGGCAATAGATAAAAGGACAGCGATGATAGTCAACACCACCAACAATTCGATAAGCGTAAAGCCTCGGGATTCGCGCGCTTGCATCATCACCACTCCCGATACGGGATACCGTTCATCCCGGTTCCCGGCGCTAGCGAATACACATCAAAAACGTCATCGCCCTCACGAGGCTCGTTGCGGGGAGAAGCATAACTGCGCTTTCCCCATGTTTTTTCGTCTGGAATAGCTGTATCCCTGTTCATGGGATCACGGGGTATCCGGCGTAGAAACACCAATCGACCGCCTTTCGGATCTTTCGCATCCGGAACACCGTTGACAAGATCTTCAAGGCGTTTCGGATACCCGGATTCATCCTGGCTTTTAAGAATGCGTCCATCATCGACTGCCTGGTGGTAAGCGTCAAGCGCACCTCTCAGCTCGCGTAGCGCACTGTGCAACTCCTGCTCTCGCCCCCGTTGAAACGACAATTCCGCCAAAGGAAAAATCGCACTTGCCAGGATTCCAACAATCGCTACCGTGATCAACAGCTCGACGATAGTGAAGCCGCGTGTGTACAAACTCTGTCTCATGGCGATACTGCAATAGAGTATGCAGCCGGCAACGGTGCCACAGGCTCCTTGCTCCCATCGGAAATCGGCGCCACGGTCAACAACCCGATATCCGTCTTTGCCGTCGGGCCAAGCGCTCGCAACGTTACCTCAGCCGCTACGCCTTCACCCTGTGCTCCCATCACGGCGGTACGCGCTGCGCTGACAAAGAATTTTCCGGCAGTGGCATCGACATTGCTGGAGAAATTACTCAAGCCATCGTTCTGCTTGAAAAAATCTCCTTCCGAAATGGCCACCACCTGCAGGACTGACGGATCGAAGGTTGCCTGGAATGGCAGGGCACGCAGGACGCCATCAGATTTCACCTTCAGCAATAACTTGAATTGCTCTCCTTGCTTGACCTCGGTCGGTCCCTCCCAGGTCATGGCGACATTTTCGGCGGCAGGAGGCGCTTTGCCCTGGATGTTGGACAGCTTCGATATTCCCACGCTGGCACCACCACCCTCTGTGCTGGCACCCGTGGTGGCAGCCGATTCCGTTGGATTTGCTGCCTGAAAGCTTAGCGGCCGTATACGAAGATTATTTTCACTACCCGACCAGAACTCGCTCTGACCCGCATCCGGAATCTGCAAATTGCGAATCATCCGCGGCGTGATCGCCATCACGATCTCGGTTTTTTTCTGTGAGTCGTTGCGATCACCGAACAAACGCCCAAGCACAGGCAGCACCGACAATCCCGGCAGACCGGCACCCGATGCGCGCTCCTCGTCACTCAACAGTCCGGCGAGTATTTGGGTTTCACCGTCCCGTAGCCGGAGTGTGGTACTCGCATTACGTGTGCCGATCTGGTAGGCTGCCGTACCACTCGATGTTTTTATCTGCGAGCCAAGCGAACTCACCTCCAGCGCCACCTTGATTGACACGTCGTTTTGCAGGTGAATGTCGGGTTCCAGTTCGACCTTGAGTCCGACGTCGATGTACTGAATGTTGTCCGTCACGAACCCGGTCGACGTCGAGGTGGTTGTCACGATCGGTATCCTATCGCCGACCATGACCTTCGCTTTCTCCCGATTGCGCACGCGAATACGAGGATTGGCCAGAAGGTTGGCATCAGTAATCTCCTGATTCGCGCTGATTGCCGCCTGACCAATGCCCGCCCCAATACGAGAACGATTTAGATGCCGCAGATCATTCACGGTCAGCGCGCCACCGTCGGATGCCAGAGGTGTCAGAGATAATTGCGTTGGCCACTGCACGCCTAGGTCGATCAAGCTTGAACGCAGCACCTCCATAATTTCGACTTCGAGCATCACCTCCGGCTCAGCCATGTCTTGCGTGGCTATCAGCTTTTCCGCCAGTTGAACCGCTTCTGGCGTATCGCGCATCATGATCAGATTGAGTTTTTCGTCGATCACCAGATCCTTGACCTTCAGCAAGGTCTTCAAGGTGTTCTCCACCTGTTTGGCATTGGCGTTTTGCAAGTAGAAGGTCTTTACCACCAGCTCCTGATATTCTTTCAGTTTCTCAGGTGTATTGGGGTAAATCAGCACCGTGTTACCACTGAGGACCTTTTTCTGTAACTGGCTCGTCTGCAGGATCAGTTCAATGGCATCCTCGGATGATATATTCTTTGCAAAAATACTGGTATTCAAGTCTGGTCGCACATCCTTGTCCAGAATGAAATTTATGCCACTGTCGCGAGACAGGGCCTCGAACACCATGCGCACGTTTGCATCGCGGAAATCCACATTGATTGGTTTTCCCTGATTACCACGCAGCGTTTGCTCGGACATTTGTCGTTTCGCTTGTAATTCCGCGATTTCCCGGCGTAGCGCCAATGCTGGCGGAAAATCAGGATTTTCCAGCAATACCGGGCGCAACAAGCGTTGCGCCTGATCCGCATTGCCACCCTTTAGTGCCTCCCGTGCCTGGCCCACCATTTCATCGTGGCGTCTATCGCGCACCAACGCATCCAGGCTCGTGCGCGCGCGTACGTTATGCGGTTCCAGCAGGAGCACCTTGTTGAAAATTTCTTCGGCTACAGTAAATTTGCCTGCCTTTCGCTCGTCATCGCCTTGCGCGAGCAATTGCTCGATATAAGCCGCCTTGCGGATATAAAGATCCTTGCGAAACGCCGCACTCCTGGGCGATTTCTGTACGGCTTTTTCCAATGCGGCGAAACCGGCTTCCATATCCCCTTGTTCGAGCAGCGTCAACCCTTCGCGATGCATCATATCGCCGGCACAACCCGTCAGCGCCAAGAGCAATACAACGGACCAGAACAGTCTTGGTAACCGGAAAATCACCGGAAAAGATTCAATTGATTTCGTCATATTACTCATTCACCTGTGGCAATCGGAAGGCGTTGGTCGATAGACAAGGGAAGGTAACGGATAACCAAAGCCGCGCGCTCCACCCGCTCAAGCCGGTAGGACCCGGCAAACTCCTCCCCCACCGACACGGCATGAAACTCATTGTTTTGTACCAAATAAAAGATGGCTTTCCCGCCTCCGACCTCCTCGGTGCTGCCCATGAACCGGAACGGTAGCGGCGGTGCTTCCGGTTTCGGTGGCGGTTCGGGGGAGGAAGGAGGAGGAGGCGGCGGCGGGGCATGCCAGCTTTTTGCCCGGAAGGCATCGACGTCGGTCCCTGCCAATTCGCGCCGCGTTAGGCGCTCCAGATCGAGTGGCGCATCCTCGCTATCAGCATCAGCATTTGGAGGCGCCACGGGTGCCGCAGGCACATTCCGGACAATAGCCTCGGCGGTTTCCGGGGCATCGCTCTCGGTATGTTGCGCCCAATAACTGGCAACAATGCTTGCCAGCAGCGCCAAAAGGAGCAATACCTGTCGCCACCGCGGAGAAGCGTGCGCATTGAATCGGATCATGATTTCTCCGTTCGCACGTAGAGCGTGAGGCGAATTTGTGCATCAACGCCGATATCACCGGCGGCCTGCCGGACGAATGACGCCCCTTGCAGAGATAACGCTGGCGTTTCTTGCAGGGATTGCGCGATGAAACGCCGCAAGCTTGGATAGGACCCTTTCAGCGGCAGCGTGATCTCGTAGCGGGTCAAACGCCCCGCCGACTCCCTGGCAACCCGGTAATCGCCCTGCGGCAACGTGAGGTTTTCGTGGGCCGCTGCGGCAAATAGGCGCTCCAGCACCGCTGGTGCGTCGTTGTCGTCAGGGAAAAAAGCGTAAAACGATTCAAGCTGTTCGGCCGGAGTTCGTATAGCAGGAATCTTGGGCAGCGCAGACTGCGCTGTGCGCAGTTGCTCCATACCTGAACGTTGCGCGGTAATCCGTTGCGCCAGCGGCGCAATCTTTGCCACATACGCCACCCCGCAGAGCACGGCCAACAAAGCGCCCGCCAGCATTGGGCGGCTAAATTTGCGCTGCCAGTGACGCAAGGACCATAGTATCCGACGCGTCATGGCATTGCTCTCCCTTCTGGGCCCGTATCCGTCTTCGTCGTTACCCCCTCACCCTCACGGTTTACTTCTTCAGTGGTCGTCGTCTTCCCTTCTTGGGCTGCATCGGTCGCTACTTCCTCGCGGGCGTTGCTAGCAACAGTCGGGGTTGAGGGCTGCTCCTTCGACGGCGAGAGCCAGCGGGCGTCGATCGTGAAGCGCACCGGGTACAACGGATCTTGCAGGTTAACCTGGTGGTTCACCAGCCAAGCGTCTTTCAGCACTGGCGATTGCCGTACCTGGCGAATGTAGGCGAGCATCGCCTCGGTATCCTTGGCCTCGGCCAACAGACGCACCTCACGGCGCGCGGGTTCCGGTTCGAGGCCGAGCAGCGTCACGTTGTCGTCGTATGCGGTCTCGACAGCGGCAAACAAGGCTGGCCAAGGCGTATCAAGCTGCTCAATGACGCGCCGTGCAAAACGCATTTCAGCACGTGAACGAGCCTTTTCCTCAGCGTCGGGAACATGACCAGTTCCGCTGGCCGGACGTTGCAAGCGAGCGCGCTCAATCTCCCCGGCGTCAAACTCGCGCTCCAACACAACATAATGCCAGGCGAGAAAGAGGCTGGCTCCGGCCGCAACCGCGAGCAACACCCATCCGGCGAGGTCGTACGCACGTTTGCGGCGTGTGGAAAAATTAACCGATACGGGTCTCATTGCCCGCCCCCCACAAAAGCCATGGTCATCGCCACCGATGAATCGTGCTTCTGCGGCCCGAGTACGCATATCGACGTACCGGCCAATTCAGCGCAGCCGGGCGCAAGACTCGGGCAATGCAACCAGCGCCCAGGCGTACTCTCAAAGCTTTGCAACAACGCCTCTCTATCGAGCAATTGCCGCAGTGACGCCGCCTCGTGCTCGCCGCCGGTCGACCGCACGCTGTGCCATGCACCGCTTCGGAAGGAGGCCACGACTGCTGGCCCCTTCGGCTCGGCAACCACCAGCAGTGCATCGCCCCCCGGCAGTTCGCCGCACCAGCGATTCCAGCACGTCACGAAATACGGTTCTATACGCAGGCAATTGACGCGCGCAGCTTCGGCTGCCTCGCTCAGCCTGGCCAACAGGGCGTCTTCCACCGCGCAAGCCAGACGAGCCCTGCCCCAACCTCCGTTATCGAGCGATACCGTCCAGCCGGTCATGTCGCCGTAGCAGCTTTCCAGCACCAGCCCGGCCACGGTCTGAAGTTCGCTCTCGCTGGCAATTGCCTCCGACCACGGCACGCAAGCAAAGCGAACCAAGCGGTTGGAGAGAACGACATGCAGGCGCATCGCCGGCGATGCCGAATGCGCCAGCCAAGCCGCCAACTGCTTGACAGCGCCTTCCCACATGGGCGCCTCATCGGTACGCGGTACTGCGAATGCCGCCACAGCCTCCCCGGCAGTGGCCAAAACTCCGCCCCGGCCCGGCCGATAGACAGCAACCTCGTCCGGACACAGTACGGCAATGCAGCGATCAGTCCGAAAAAGTGACACGATTGATCTCTTCCAGGGTCGTCATGCCGGCCAGCGCCAGTGCCAGTGCCGATTCGCGCAGGAAACGGGTACCGTTTGCATGCGCCGTATCCTTGATGCTGCGGATCGGCGCTCGTGCAATGATCATTTCGCGCAACTCGTCAGTAAGGCGCAGGATTTCGCCAATCGCGCGGCGCCCCTTGTACCCGGTGCCCCGGCAGTGGCCGCAGCCGCGCCCGCGGCGCAGGTGGGCATCGGCAATCTGCGTGGGCGTACAACCGGTCGTCGCCAGTTCGTCGGCTGTCGGCGCATAGGGTTCAGCACACTGCGGGCAAAGTACGCGTATCAAGCGCTGCGCAAGAATTCCGTTCAAGGCCGAAACAAAGCTGTAGGTATCGACCCCCATGTGCAGGAACCGGCCAAGCACGTCGAATACATTGTTCGCATGCACGCTGGTGAACACCAGATGCCCGGTCAACGCCGACTGAATGGCGATTTGCGCCGTTTCCGGATCGCGGATTTCGCCGACCAGAATCTTGTCCGGGTCGTGGCGCAAAATCGAGCGCAGGCCGCGCGCGAAGGTCAGTCCTTTCTTTTCGTTGACCGGAATCTGCAGCACGTCCGGCAACTGGTATTCGACCGGATCCTCGATGGTGATGATCTTGTCGCGGCCATCGTTGATCTCCGAGAGCGCGGCATAGAGCGTCGTGGTCTTGCCGGAGCCGGTCGGCCCCGTCACTAGCAGCATGCCGTACGGTTCACCGGCAAGCTTGCGAACACGCGCGAGCGTTTCCGCGTCGAAGCCGAGGAGATCGAGGCGCAGCCCCTGCATTTGATCGGCCAACGCGCGTTTGTCGAGAATGCGGATAACCACGTCTTCTCCGAACAAGCACGGCATCACCGAAACCCGGAAGTCGACTTCGCTGCCCTTGATCGAGAGCTTGAAGCGGCCGTCCTGCGGAATGCGGCGCTCGGCAATGTCGAGCTCGGCCATGACCTTGATCCGGGAGACCACCTGATCGGCCATCTCCAGCCCCGGAACCTGCGCTACCTGCGTCAGCACGCCATCGATGCGGTATTTGACCTTGAGGCTGCCGGGAGCGGTTTCCAGATGAATATCGCTGGCCGAACTGCCCATCGCATCAAAGATCGTCGAATTGACCAGGCGCACCACCGGGCTCGCATCCTGCGAGATCGATGCCAGCGAGATGTCTTGGGCGGCAACGAACGCGGATTGCCGCTCGCCCATCGCGCCAAGCGCGCCATCCATCGCGCGCAGCTTCTCCTCGTGCACGGCGAAAAACGCAACGAGGTCCGCCGGATGCGCGAGCCGCCATTGCGGCGCACGCCCCAGCCGGGTTTCGAGCCAGCTTTGCTGCGCCAGATCGAAGGGATCGGTGAGCACGCACAGCGGCGCCTCGGCGCCATGCGCCACCAGGCATTTGCGGCGCACGGCCTCGTGGTAGGGCAGGCAATCGAAATCAGGAACGATGCCGTGCAGCGCTTCCATATCCAGCACTTCGATGCCCAGCATCGCGCCGAGGTTGGCGAGCGCTACGGCGTGCGAGAGTTGCAGGCGATCTTCAAGCACTTCCCAAAATTTCTCGCCCGTAGCCAGACGGCGGATCTCGTTCAGATCGGCGGCGCTGATCATGCCCGCGTCGGCTACTGAATTCGCTACCCTGCTCATTGCAAGCTGCTCGCTAACTCGAAGATCGGCAGATACATCAGGATCACAATGCCGCCGATCATGAAACCGATCAGCATCATCAGCACCGGCTCGAACAAGCGCGAGGCCCAGTCAACGGAGCGTGAGATCTGGTCGTCGTAGAAAACAGCGATACGCTCCATCATCTCGCCCAGCTCGCCGCTGCGTTCGCCGACGACGAGCAGGCGCGTACCGACTTCGGTTGCCAGGCCGTTCACGCTGAAGGCGTCCGATACCGCGCGCCCTTCCCGAATCGCCTGCCGGGCCGTGACCAAACCGGCTTGCAGCGCCGGCTGCGGGAGCAGCGAATCCGTCATGTCGAGCGCCGTGACCAGCGGAACACCGCCCTTGAGCAGCATCGCCACCGTGCGCGTGAAGCGGGCAAGCTGGTAGATGCGCAACTGCTCGCCGAGGAACGGCAACTGCCACAGACGACGCGCGACCGCGGCACGCAATGCCGGGCGGCTTAGCGCATAAGCCAGTCCAGCGATCCCTGCGGCTGCGGTAAGCGCAAAGACGCCGGCATGGTCGCCGGCAAACTGCCCCCACTGCATCAGCGCGCGGGACAGCGCCGGCAGGCGGTCGCTGCCAACGTCCTCGTACACCTTCGCAAAGCGCGGCACCACGTAACCGAGCAAGAAAAACACGACCAGCAGACCAATGCCGATCAGCAGCGCCGGATAGACCGAAGCCGCCAATATCTTGTTGCGCACGGCGTTGAGCCGGTGGTGGTAGGCCAGGTAGCGGCGCAGCGCCTCGTTGAGGTCGCCGGTACGCTCGGCCGACTTCACGGTCGCAATCAGCAACGCCGGAAACACATCCGGCAATCCTTCCAGCGCCCGCGAGAAAGCCTGCCCTTCGCCGAGCAGTCGATGCAGCGCCTCCAGATGCCGGTGCGCCTCGTCCTGCTTGGCTTTGTGAGCCAGGACTGCAATTGCTTCGACCAGCCCCATCCCGGCGTCGAGCAGTGAGAGCAGTTCCTGGCAAAAAAGCGGTACGGAAAAGCGGGCCGAGGCCAGACTGGGCCATCTTCGCCCCGCTGGCGCCGCAACGTCAATCACGCGATAGCCGCGCGACTCGGCCTGTCGGCGCGCGGATTCGCGGTCTGCGGCATCGACTTCGAAGACAGACACGCCATCGGTGGTATGGAAAGCCTTGATCAGATAGCGCATGAACTACCAATTGACAATGTCAGCATCCTCGTCCCGACCACCGGGCCGGCCATCGCGGCCATAAGACAGCAGGTCGAAGTCCCCATGATCACCGGGCTGTTTGTACTGATAGGCGTGGCCCCACGGGTCGAGCGGCACCGCCTTTTTGAGGTAAGGCCCATGCCATTTGGCAACGCCGGCTGGCGACGCCATCAGCGCCTCAAGTCCCTGCTCGGTGCTTGGGTAGCTGCCGACATCAAGACGGTAAGTTTCAATTGCTTTTTCGAAAGCGTCGATCTGCGTGCGCGCAGCCTGGACCTCGGATTTTCCGACCTGCGAGAAATAGCGGGGCGCGACGTAACTCGCCAGCAAACCAATGATGACCATGACGACGAGAAGTTCGAGAAGGGTGAACCCTCGGTATTTGTGCGTGGTTTTCATGAGAACGAGGGAGGTTGTACGTTGGTCTTACCGGTTCTTTGGAGGAAGGGATGTTGGAGAGAGAATATCGAGAGGATGGAATGTCTACGACTACGTCTGCATCTGGACTACGCTGGTATAGCTACAGCAATACAGAGCCAGAAACAAAATCACCTGCCGCAATGACCGTCACCCGATAAAACAGGACAGGCTCACCAACAACCGTCTCCTTCCGTTCGATACCCTGTAACGATACCAGATGCGTTGACATCCCAGTAAATTAAACAACTTGGGCCGATTTGTTGAATGTAGACAAAATTCCCATTTTCCTGTTGGTATGATCGTATTGGATGTCCGCTTCGAAATGAATAACTTTGAGGCCTTTGCTCAGTTTCAACAATTCCACTAATCTTACATCCTATCACCTGATCAGCCCACCTCTTCACAGATGGAACAGACGGACACCCCACAATAACGGCAAGCAAAAATGCTGGCATGCACACTTTTAGAATAGTCCGCACTACTTCTACGTATCGATCAGTCATTGCGCTTCGCGTTATCAACTTTAAGTGCATAGATATCAGGCTACGCTTGCGTATGAAATATTATATCCATGGTATTTGCAGATTGGCAGTAAAGCTTAGGTGTTTTCCTTGCGCTTGTGATTAACTCAAATATTGGGCATCGCCTTCGACTCAGCTCAACCTGCGCAGGCTAATTCATCGATGTCATGCTACTATCTCCGATCCATTGCCCCGAAGACGTCTGCACGTCATATTCAACTGCATTTCCAAAATCAGCTTGCAGTCGAACAACTAATGATCTGTAAGCGCTAACAGCGTTAGGCGAGAAATATTTTCGCGCAACACCAACGAAGGTAATCTTGACACCCTTTCCTTCTGCACGATCAATGCGAATAAAATAACCCGGAAGTGAAGTGTGTCGAAAAAATGTCTTGCCAATCGCGGAGCCTGATGACTCCTCGTCCTTATTCCAACCGAGCTTCGCAAGCTCAACTCGAAGAGAGTAATCAATCTTTGAATTGTCATACGTCACAATTCTGATATGGGCAGTCACTACCTCTGTACAGCCGACTAAAAAAACAAACAGCAGGGCAATAACTAATTGCATGTCCCGCCGTGAGGAACGGATATCCATGTTGAATTACACTCCAAAAAGTTATATCTACTATGACCGGTAGCACCAAGCATCAGTCCTTGAACTGGTATATATAATGCACCTAATATTGAAGACTGCGGAATATGGGCGCGCTCATGTTCAAGGACTGTATAGGAGCTATCAAGCATCAGCGATGCTAAGATAGTTTTGCTTCCCGAGATCACGTTTCCAAAAGTCATTGCCCCTCTTGAACTCCAAAAATCTCCCTCATAAATAAAAGCACCATCATCAAATTTTGGCAAAGCACCAGTTGTAGCAAGCCCAACTAGATGTCCAACGGCATTCGTGGCCTGTCCGTAGATCACACCCTCTCCAAAGCCTTTAAGGCTTCCCTCCGCAAGTGATCCACGAATCCCGTCTCTAGTGATACCAATGGCCACATTGGCAAACGCATTATCTTTGTAGGCATCTGTAAACAACAAGTCCTGCGGTATCGCGCCAGCAGCGAAGCCGCGTACAAATCCCTGCAATGTTCCAGTTTGTAGATAACCATTAATCCCACTTCCAAACATTCGACCAAATCCTTCACCCCCCGCAAAGGCCGAGCCTAGAGTCCCGACAGCGCCCGCCAGCGCCCCTTGTCCGCAGCTTCCACCTCCCGCCGACGCACTCGCACACCCAATTGCCCCGGATACAGGCGCTTGAATGGCAACGTTCTGCCAGAGAATGCTCCCAGTCTGATTGTTGATCATTGGATAATTCACCGACATCTGATAACCCACATACCCTCCGATACCACCGGTAATGGCACCTCCCACCCCTCCCGACTGGTACCCCTGGTAGGCCCCAACCGCCGCACTGCAGTATCCGGAGCATCCATACGCATCAGCTACTGCAGCGGCAACCCGTATGACGATATTTCTTATCTTAGTCCACCAGCTATACCCACTGGGATCGGTATACCCGAGTGGGTTGTTCATCACATAGCTGTAGCGGTTGTAGCTCTGGAGGTTGCCCGGACTCTGGATATACGGATCAGCCGAGAGGAAGCGCCCCACCAGGGGGTCATAGACGCGGCCGTTCATGTGAACCAGGCCGATTTCATCGAGCATCTCGTGGCCGGTAAAGCCGCGGTCAATGTTCTGCGGCATGATGGTGTTGTTCGGATCGTTGGCCCCGCTGGCAAAGCGCCGCTTGCCAAACGGCTCATAAGCCAGCCGTTCGAGAACCTCGCCCTTGTTGTTGGTGATGGCGGTCACGCTACCAAGGGCATCGTGGTGCAGGTAAGCCGTACTCGTGGTCGTCGTACCACCGGCGGTTATCATCCTCGAAACCGCTACCGTCTGACCGCCGGCGTTGATGAAGGCGCGCTGCTCGATGCTGCCGTCGGGCTTGATGTCTTTTTCAAAGAACAGCCCCCCTTCGTTATCCGGGTTCACATAGACCGTGGTACCTTGCGCGCTGGATATCTGCTTCACACGCTGGTGCTCGGGGCCATAGTAGAAAGCGGCGCTGATGGTGCCCTGTGCCATCGACTGCGGCATGTTGAAGCTGGTGTAGAACTGGCTGCGGCTCTTGGCGGCAACGGTGTTGTTGCCCGCGTCCGTCTGGGTCTGCGTGGTCAGGGCGCCGTTGGCATCGTAGGCAAAGGTGATCTTGCCGCCTGCCGATAGGGTGACCTGCGATACGGCGTGCGGG
>Ga0209629_10000113_pt1 | contig 35843 bp, 28 predicted proteins | sample TergutCu122P5_FD_187286 | JGI IMG/M metagenome (GOLD analysis project Ga0209629, IMG submission 187286) | Cubitermes ugandensis P5 segment gut microbial communities from Kakamega Forest, Kenya - Cu122 P5 (SPAdes) (version 2) | ecosystem: Host-associated > Arthropoda: Insects > Digestive system...
CAAATCTCTAAAGATAATCTTTCTACATTTAAATCGGATTCACCCTCACTTAATTTATTAGAATATTCGATATTTATAGACTTATTCAATATGCTTTTTACCCTATTTTTAGCTCTTTCATCCTGATAATTTAAATCCAGGAAAGAGCAAGCTAAGTTAAACCCTATAATTATCTTATTTTCATTTGGACCTGGATATTTACCGTATAATAGCTTTTCTAAAGATGATTTTGAATTAAAATCGGTACCAGTTATGCTGCATTGCATAGGCTTATCATTAAAATAAGCTCTATCAAAAGGAACTGAGAGTTTTGCTGCTAAACTAGAAACTCCTTGGATTTTTTTTAATTGATTAATAGATTTATCATCTAGAATAGCTTTAGCCTTTTTAGTTGAATTAGAATTATTAGGACTTCTGAAAACAGAGATTGATTTTACATCTCCCAATGACTCAAATTGACCTATTGTGTTTCTTCGAAGACCTTGGCCAAGAGAAAGCAAAGTAAATATACATGTGCTACCAATTACGACACCAATTACTGTGAGCAAGGTTCTATTTTTTCTTAATCTTAAATTTGAAGAAACAAGATAAACTAAATCCTCGAAATTCATATTACACACCAATTCCAAATATCTTTTTTACAAAAAACCAAATATTAGCTCTATATCCCATATTTGATTGAACATTATTATCCTTTGCACCCATGATTATATCTTTCTCTATAATATATTCTTTGTTTAATTCATCTTTAAAAGCGATTTTAATCTTGATGTTTTTGTTTGAAGCATCGATGGGTATATTCTCCACTATTTCATTTTCATCATTTGCTTCTAAGATTCCGATGTATTTAACTTTTTCTAATTCTCCAAAATAAGTATAGATTATTGCATCCATAATCCTGGCTGAAGATGCGTTAACAGCTGTGAATTTTAATTCTTTTTTATTCGAGACATCGATATCTGTAATCAATAAATTTGGAGGTCTGTTTACAACAACACCGATAAGCCTGGTTTCTTCCTCGGTATTTCCATCTTTCTCGTTATAAGAGATTCCAACTATAATATTATATGCACCAATATTTAATTGAGAATCAGCTATCATGTCGATTTTTACAATGCCCTTAGAAGACGCATCTATGGATTCTAAATAGACTTGATTTGTACCAATTGGAGAAAAACCTGAAAGAGTATTTTTACCTTCAAGCTGCATCACTTTTAATATTACATTTTCAATCTTTCTACTGGTATTATTTATTAGATCAAATTGAATTGAAAAATTCTTTCCTGGGATGACTACTTCAGGGTCAATAGTAACTTTGTCTATTAGAAGCACAGGGGCAGCGTTAGGTATTTTAAGCATAAACATATTTATAGCTATTATCAATGTAAATATTAGAAGTACTTTTTTCATATTTAAAACTCCTTTCATTTTATTATTTTTTTTAATTATTTATCCCTAAGGGATAAATAATTATATAATTAAACCATCTTTAATATTTATAACTTTATCCATATGTAAAGAAACCTCATGAGAATGTGTAACTATGATAAATGTTGTATTAAATGCTTTATTTATATCATCGATGACTTCTAAGATATCTTCTGCATTTTTGCTATCGAGGTTTCCTGTGGGTTCATCTGCAAAGATTATCTTTGGATTATTTATAAGAGCTCTTGCTATAGATACTCTCTGCTGCTGGCCTCCTGATAATTCTGACGGCTTGTGATGTATTCTATCAGAAAGCCCGAGCTTAGATAGAATTTCAGTCGCCCTTTCAATTCTCTCTAATCTTTTAATTTTAGAATATATGAGAGGATATGCAACATTATCCAATGCAGAAAAATGAGGTATTAAATTAAAAGATTGAAAAATAAAGCCTAACTTTTTCCTTCTAAAATTGCACAGCTCATCTTCATCTAAAAGATTCAATGATCTATCGCATATAAAGATGTTTCCTGATGTTGGTCTCATTAAGCCTCCTAAAACATTGAGCAAAGTGGTCTTTCCAGAACCACTTTCACCCATTAATGAAACTACTTCCCCTTCTTTTATCTTGAAATTTATTCCTTTTAAAACGCATATCCTTGCTTCTCCCATAAAGAAGTCTTTTCTCAAATCATTTACTTCAACGACATTCATAGACTATCCCTGCTTCGAAAATAAATTTAGTAATGTTCTTTTAACTAACATAAGGTCATCTTTCTTTAGAGTGAATATGGCGACTATAACTACAAATGCTAAATTGAATAACGAAGCAATCACAGTGCCTACAAATATTTTGTTTATATCAATTTCTGTAATTACATATAATCCAATCATGATGAAAATAATAAAAAATATTGAAAAAATATTAAAGTATTTAAATATCGAATCTACCACAACATTCATCGGTGTCTTATATATAGTATTTTCCTTCTCTATAATTTGATACATTAAATTAAGCAATTTTTGGAAAGACATAAAATAATAAGAAGCACAAACTACAGAAAATACCTGTTTAAATTTCTTAGTGGATTTAAGCATTTTTATTAAAGCAAAGAATAAAATACTAAATATAAATATATCAATTACTGAAAATGATAATCTAAATGCTAATGAAATATTGATGTTTAAAATCGATTCAATATTTTTGTAATTTCCAATAAAATTTCTTATTTTGTCTTGATATATGATTAAAATAGATAATACCGAAACTGTTAAATGGAATATTAAGTTAAAGGTAAATTTGGGATGATCGATATATGCTCTAAAAAATCTACTTTGGTTTGTAAAAAAATAATCAATCCTGGATAAACCATTTTTTTTTGCAGTCCTTTGTTTCATTTTATCACCTTCTGCTAATTATTTTTTAGATGTATATTAAATTCAATAAGAATATTATATGGAAAAGCTCCAAAATAATGTATTAAAGATTACGTTGTGACGATGTATTTTGCATAACTAAGGAAATGCTTGTTTATTTTGCAATATAAAAATATTAAAATGATCTTGATATGAAAGCTCATAAAGTAAAACATTTACATTGTAAGGATTTGAATTTATGGATATTAAGAGTACAATCAATCTTCTTGGATTAAAGAGTGAAAAATGTTCTAATATTTCAATAATCAGCAATAAGCATGGGAATATTGTGTATAGGCTTAAATATGACAATAAATACTATGTACTAAAATATTTTACAAACGAGAACAATAGAGAAGTTAAATTTTATGAGTTACTTAGATCGATGAAATTTCACACTTTAAGGGTGATCTCAACTTGTGAATCGGCTATACTTTTAGAATCTGTGGATCATTCTTTAGATAAAAGATTTGCTAAAGAAAAAGATCTTTTAGATTGCGATATTTTGATCTCATTAGCCAATTGGTATAGGGAATTTCACAGAATAGGCAGAGAATGTATTGAAAAAGAAGGTATTAAGCCTTTCTTTTTAGATGAATTGTCCCATATAAAGAGAGAATCTTTAGAGGAGCTAACTCGCATGAATAAATTGAATGACGCTCCTGGTTGGAAACTTGTTTTAAATAGATATGAGGACATTATAGATTATTCAAAAAGAATTCCTCAAACTTTTAATTATAATGATTTTTCATATTTAAATATGGTTATTGGAAAAAATAAAATCTATATGTTTGATTTCCATCTTTCAGGTTATGGCATGGCTTATTGCGACATAAGAAATGTATTGACTGCATTAGATGACAATGCAAAAAAGATATTCTTAGAAAATTATGGAGAATACAGCGAAGATGAAAAATTATTGGATGATCCCCTTTCTATATTGATAGCTCTTTGCATATCGTTAAATTTTGAAACTAAACCATTGTGGGCTAAGGAACTTATAGAATCGATATTTTCAGGGAAGTTCATTTTTAAGTTTAAAAAAGCTTTAAATATAGCTTTGAAGTGACTAGTGGCTAGTGGTTAGTGGCTAGAGTTCTTTTAAAAAAGTTTAAATAATTTAGCATATTTTTTGAATGTATGAATATATTTTATATATACAAATATAATTAGATAACGGAGGAAGAAGATTGGAAACAATTTTTATTAATGCTACTGGTGCAAAATGGCTATTTATACGCTGAGGCGTATAAATAGCCATTTTGAACTTTATAAAATATAACTTTAGATCAGCTAAATATTTATGTGGTTAGAAAATAAGTTGGAATTACAGCTTAATTGTGCATAATGAATAAACATGCGTCAGCATGTTTATTCATTATGCAACAACCCCATTTTTGGAATATATTATGAATTTTATTAATATAATGTATAAAAAGTTAATTTTGAATGGAGGTCTTATTAATGAATAGAGATTTAAGTGCTTGGGGAATAGATATTGAAGATGGTGAAGGAGAAGATTTAGTTCCTACTGCTAGAATTAAAGGTGATCCTTTTACTCCTAAGGTAGAAAAAATAAATATCCCTCATACTCCTGAAGAATTGGAAAGATTTCGCAAATACGAAAGAGACAGCATTATGAAAAATATTAAAAATTTTACTGAAGGTGTGGATATATTTAAAAACTTCCAGAGAGTGGATATATTTAAAATGATGCCTTGCGCTGGTAATTGGGCTTATTTTAACCCACCTAACGATGCTCAATTTGTAAGTTTGACTAACTCAATAGAACAAATCGGCGTAATTCAGCCAATTATTTTGCTTCACAACAATGATGAAGATGAGACATATGAGATTTTAGTTGGTCTTTCGAGATGGCGTGCACTTAAGGCTCTATATACTCACTCCCACGACGATAAATTCCGCCTAATCCCTGCCTACATCCTATCAAGACAAGAAGTTGGAGAATATTTCATCAGATCTATGATATTAGATTCCAATTTTTCGTATCGCACAATAGACCAAACTGTACTGATTAAGGCTCTGATTGAACGCTTCGAGCTATTGAAAAAAAGTAAAATTTTTAGATCCGACTTAAATGTCGCTGAAGCTTTGTCGAATGAATTTTTAATGTCCAGAAGTACTGTGTTTAATTACCTTTGCCTAAAGAAGCTTTGCGATGAAGTTATGGTGCTTTTATTAGAAAAGAGGATTAAGCTTCAATCGGCTAGATATTTAGCTAGAGTTAACCACCAAACTCAAAGGATGATCTTGGAAAAATATGGAATAGAGCAAATAAATATCATCCACAGAGTAAAATTTTTAACAATGGGTAATTGCGAGACAGAAGAGCAAATGGAAAAGAAGATCGTTATTGCAAATGATTTGGTGCCTTTCACAACTAATTTAACAATTACAATAAACAAAGATTTACTCGGTGATTATATGAAATTAAATGCTGATTTTAATGTCAATGCAATGATAAATTTTGAATCAAAGTTTCAGAGAAATAACAGTGACTATTACTTTAAGGTTAGATATAACAAAGATGACATGAATTGCTACTTGGAAAAAGACTATGTTGATTCTAAAACTATTGGTAGGGTTAAAGCTAAAAATTTTGCAGAGTTAAAGAATTATAAATAGTTTTTAAAAGAAAAGGTCTTTTATATTATATAGACCTAGTGAACAAATACTAAAGATATCATGCCTTGGGAAAGCAGTAAATTACCTTAAGATGTACGACAATAAATGGCAAAAGAACAAAGTTAATAAAACATCGCAAAAGTGCAAAAATGACACCCTCAAGTTAGTGTGCTTTTTTTTGTTTTAACGAGAAATAGCCGATTAAATTAGGTTAAATAATTTTTATAAAATCAGGTTTTTTCTGTGATGATCCTATAGGTTTTAGTAAAAAATGTTGAACGATTTTTCGATAAAATGGTTCTAATTTTGAAAAATAGATCAGTACAATTTTTTGGAAGTTGCACCTACTGGTGTTCGGTTTCATTAATTTTTTCCGATTTTAGTTTGTCTTTTGTAATGAACTACGCTATAATAACTTAATCATCATTCTAGAGAAAGGTGCTAAAAAGCATGTGGTCGAATGAATTTGCTCAAAAACTACACAAATACTATTCCAAAGCATATGATTTGTTTGTTGCTTTTTTAGGTGGCAAAGCAAAAGATGAATCCCCAAGCCCTAAAGTGAATCTCAAGGAAGAAATCGCTTCAGAGCTAAGCACTGATGATAAAAAAAAGTATCTAGCTGAAGAACTTAACATTTTATCCTCACTTTACACCTTAAATTTAATGTTAATTGATAATGATTATATTAAAAGCCAGACATTAAGTAAAGAAGAAAGTATTGAGTATTATGAAATGTATCTGAAAGTTTCGGACGAGATTGGTTTACTTTCTAAAATCGTTTGCAACAACTTAGATGTACCAAATGAAAATGCTCTTTTAAAGGCAAACGATATTTTCGAGACCGAAAATGTACCGCTTTTTGTTACAGGAAATGGTGGACAAGGTAAGACTTCCCTCATGTTTAGGTTTGCAGTGCAAAAAGCTAGAGAAGGCTTTCATGTTTTTTGGATTCGTTTGAATGCAAACTCTGTCATTGAAAATGAAGTGAATGAAATGATCACACGATTAGAGAGTATCTCAAAAAAAACCGGTTTGCGGGTACTTTTATTCATCGATAATCCTTTTGTAAATGAACAGGCTTTATGGATGATCCATGACAGAATCGGGTCTAATTATGATTGTATTCAAGTTATATTATTTGAACGACTTAACCGCCTGAAGACACTGATATATGAAAATGAAAATAAACTTGAGTTTTGGTATAGCAGTGCAAATGTTATTTGTTTGCTTAATCAAAAAAATGTGGATGAAGATTTTTGGTACAATAAAGAAAGCTGTTACATGTTACCACCGAACAAGGGTTGGAAACGTCAGATAATAAGCAAGTTAGAACGTACTTTGGTTAGTTCGGGAAAATATAATGCACAAATTCTAGCGAAAGTTATTGCATCCGAGGTAAAAGAAATTGAGAACGAGAATATAGCAATTGTTGAAAATATATTCATTATTCTACTATCTTACCGTGATGTTTCTTGTAAATTAGAAAAAACAGAAGCTGTATCTACATCAGGCATTAAAATGGATTGGGATGAATGGCATGAGATTGTTAAAACTAAGCTAAACTGCAGCTTTGAATTTTCATATGCCTACATTGCATGCCTTTATTTGTTTAAAATTTCTACTACTACGGAATTGCTTTCAGCTCTAATGAACATCCCTGTTCACACATTAAATGATTTCTTTGAAGCAAAATTTAAATCGTCAATGGGTGAACCACTGCATTATCATGACGGAAAGATTTGGCCAAAGCACGACATGATAGCAGATATATTCTTCAGATTTAATAAAGAACCATCAGTACAAACTTGCTTAGAACGTTTAATGCCACTTATGGATGAGGAAATGCTTCTCTCACTTTCAAATTTACTTTTTACGAGAGAACAGATACTGAATTGTATAAATCCAAAGTGGAAAGATTATTATCATCTAAAATATGATCGATTAGCTGAGCTATATATCAAATGTGTAAAACAAATTGGAGTTGATGCTCAAAAATGGCGACCCCATTGGCTTCTTCTCGTTGGATTTATGTATTATAATACCATTGGAGACGAGCATAAAGCAAAGGATTCAATTGACCAAGCTTTTCAATTGTATCCCGATGAAAGCGATGTAAGATACAATTATGCGTTATACTATATTAGAAACAATGATATGGAAAAATCAGAGCCAATATTACTCGAAATAGTCTCTAAAGGTGGCTATGATTCTAAAGAACAATTAAAAACTGTAATGAACGTGCTATTTAGTTATTATTTTAATCATGGGGACAAACTTAAAATTTACAGAATTATAAATGAAATTATAGATAATGAACCTGCAAAAGTACAGTTGATGTGTATTTTCGAAGTACTCTCACAAAAACTATTTTCCTCAATATATTTGAATGCAGCGTCATTATTTTTAGAGAAAGCAAAAAATTGTTACCCTAATAGCAGCACAATTAATAAGTTGCGGCTGGAACTTAATATAAAAAATCAAAACCCGGAAGCATCTCTTAAAAGCTTGCAGATACTAGTTGATAGCCACAAAGTCAGAAAAAACGAAATCTATTTTTTATTTGACAAGAGGAAACTCAGTGACACAAGAACTTTATTCGATCAATTTGCATACTTGTGCATGAAACTTAATAAACGTGAATTGTCATTTGACATTGCAAAAGATTTAGTTTTGAATCATAGTTCAAAATATAGCTGTCTTTTGATTTCCCTGAGAATTTTTTTAACAATGGAAGAATTTGATTCAGCATTTCAAGTGATATTAAAATTAGAAGAGAATCAGTTAGAGCGAATTCCTTTTTATTTTTTTGAATGTGGTGATTTGTTTTTAAAGAAAGGAAAATATGAATATGCAAATCATTGTTTTTCATATTGCTCGAGTAAAAAACAAGAAAATACTTTTATTCTCAATAGCATAGGTTTATCATACATGAAGGCAAAGAATTATGAAAAAGCCGAGGAATATTTTAATATGTCACTATCCATGTGGCCAAACGATACTTATGCCCTGATATGGTCAATACAAGCAGCTATTAATGGCAACCTTGTTACCCCAAATATAAAAGCAAGAGCAAATCGCACTTGTGAATTATACCAAGATAGTATTCCAATTTTAGGTAAGCTCGCACTTTTATATATTAAATTAAAAGAACCAAAACTTGCAGAAAGTTGTTATTTGAGAATTTTAGAGCTAAACCCTAACGATGATAGAGCTATCTGTGGTCTGTTTAATATATATTTCTATTCTCATCAAGTAGAAAAAGCAAAAGAAATATTGGAATCTCATTCAAATGTCAACAATATTTATATAAGGAATTGTCGCATCAAAGCAAAGCTTCCTTTAATTCCAAAAGTTACAAAAATAGACTATGTAAAAAGCGAAAGGACAAATTAAATGGTATCAGTAAAAAATTTAACATGTGAATCTCTTACAGATCCCCTTGGAATTTCAACAATGAATCCGCATTTTAGCTGGCTTATTGAGACAGATATGGAAAATGCAGTGCAGGAAAAATACCACATAGAAGTAACAGACGAGGATAATGGACTTATATGGGATAGTGGTGAAATCGACAGTTCTAAGTCAGTATTGGTGGAATATCAGGGACAAAGCATCGAGTTTGCCACGAGATATTTCTTTAGTGTGCGTGTGCAGGTAAACAGCGAATGGAGCAAGTGGAGCAAAAAAGCATGGTTCGAAACTTCACTTGAAAAATGGAATGCAGGCTTTATATGCGCCGACGATAAGCCTGAGGAATCTATTGGCAAGACTTTCAAAAAAGATATTACCCTTTCAAAGCCTGTTAAATGCGCAAGGCTCTATGCCACTGCACTTGGACTCTATGAGTGTTTCCTAAACGGAAAGCCTGTGTCAGATACCTGCTTCAATCCTGGATGGTCATCTTATGGTAAACGCCTGCTTTATCAGGTTTATGACATCACAAACTTACTTTTAGATGGAGAAAATGAGCTTAAGACATATCTTGGTGCTGGCTGGTATAAGGGCGATTTGGGTTTTAAAAACTGTCGAAATATTTATGGAGATAAAATGGCATTTTCTGCACAGATTGATATTGTTTACGCAGATGGCAGCAGTGAAACCATATTCACAGACGAGGATTGGCAATACGCTGATAGTCCAATTGTGTATTCAGAAATTTATAACGGTGAAACCTATGATGCGCGAATGGAAACACCTAGTTTATGGAAAAACGCTTCTTTATTTACCATGGAAAATGTCAGAGTGGAAGCCTTTGACGGTGTACCTGTAAAAAGGCAAGAGATACTTAAGCCCATAAAATTATTTACTACCCCAAAAGGTGAGAGGGTGCTGGACTTTGGGCAAAATTTGACAGGACGTGTGCGTTTTATCGTAAAAGGTACAGCTGGAGATAAAGTAGTATTGCGCCATGCCGAGGTTCTTGACAAGGATGGTAATTTCTATACCGAAAATTTGCGCTCTGCTAAAGCTACTGATGAGTACATTTTAAAAGGTGGAGAAATTGAAGTCTATGAGCCATTCTTTACTTTTCACGGTTTCCGTTTTGTTTGTGTGGATGAATACCCTGGTGAGATCAACCTAGAGAACTTTCAAGCGATAGTGACACACTCAAATTTAGAACGCATAGGAGTTTTTTCCTGTTCTAATCAGCTTATAAATCAGCTTCAAAGCAATATCACATGGGGGCTTAAAGGAAATTTCCTTGATATCCCAACAGACTGCCCACAGCGTGATGAACGTTTAGGCTGGACGGGTGATGCACAGATTTTTATATCCACTGCAAGCTATTTGTACAATGTTCTCCCCTTCTTCCGCAAGTGGCTTCATGACCTTGCTCTCGATCAAAGACCAGACGGCGGTGTTCCTTTTGTTATTCCGGACTTGTTTAATACTTTCAAGGGAGATCCGAATATAAAGGAAAATCACTCGTCTTGCGGATGGGGAGATGCAGCGGTAATAATACCTTGGACTTTATACGAATGTTTCGGAGATGAGCGTTTAATCCTAGAACAGTATCCTAGCATGAAGGTGTGGGTAGAATATATAAGGTCGCAGGCAAATGGTAACTTGTGGAATACTGGTTTTCACTTTGCTGATTGGGTTGCGCTAGATGCTAAAGAAGGCAGCTATATTGGTGCAACTCCAAGAGATTTGTGTGCCACAGCATATTACGCATATTCCACAGAGCTTGTAGCTAAGGCTGCTAATCTTATTGGTGAACTCGAGGATGCTAAAAATTACAGCAAATTACATGCAGATATAGCAAAAGCGTATCAAGATGAATTTTTTACAAATACAGGGCGACTTGCTGCAAGAACACAAACTGCTCACATACTTTCGCTCATGTTCGGTCTTACACCTGACAAATTTATTCATAGAACAGTTGAAACCCTTGTTAAACTTATTGAAGAGAACGATGGACATCTTGTAACAGGCTTCCTTGGAACACCATATTTCTGTCATGCATTAAGCCAAAACAATAGGCTGCTAGAGGCTTACGCATTGTTAGAGCGAGAAGACTATCCATCATGGCTATATCAGGTTAAAATGGGCGCAACTACTGTTTGGGAACATCTTGATGGAATAAAGCCGGATGGATCCATGTGGAGCGCAGATATGAACTCATTTAATCACTATGCATATGGAGCAATCGGAGACTTTATTTACAAGGTCGTCGCTGGAATAAATCATTTGGAAGCTGGATATAAGCGTATTTTGATAGCACCGAAGCCTGGTGGTTCATTAACATGGGCAAAAGCAGAGTTAAATACTCCTTATGGCTTAGTTTGCTCTCACTGGAAGCTTGAAGATGGAAAATTTACGCTGAATGTAAAAATCCCACCAAACACAACTGCTGAAATAGAATTACCAAATGGAGAACGCTATGAGATTGGTTCTGGGGAATATGTATATTAATATATAAAAATTATAAAAAATGTTATTGAAATACTAAAAAATATGTGATACTATTAAATCATTAAACAGATATAAATATTTATTGTTTATATTGATGAAACATAGCCAGTTTCAAGTTATTTCATAAAAAAACAGGTGCTGTAACACCTGTTTTTTTGCTTTATTGGAGAAAAGTTTTATAGATTGTTATCAAAAGATTAATGATAGCAATCACTTCTCCCAATGTAGGCTTATGTTTATTATCATAGCCCGAATTCAAGTTATTCACCTCCTTTTAAGGAGCAAGTAAGTAACATGCAACGCTTCAGTATGAATTTGTGGACATTAAAATTATATTCCATTTATATACTAAAACACAAGTATTAATTTAAATTATATTAATTATATATAAGAAAATAATTACTCTTCAAATATATTAACATGTTCATAAACTTAATGTATAATATATGGAAAAGTATAAAAATTAAATTCTATTTTGAATATTAGCTATAACTTAGTTAAATATATTAATAATTAAACCAAAATATGAGGAGGCTATCTAAAGATGGAAAACTTTGATCAAAACTACTATTACGAGACCCCAAAAATCATAAATACAGGTGAACCACACATGGCACTTGTCTTTCTCCTGGATACATCTTTGTCCATGCGAGGTATGCCAATTAAACAGTTAAATGAAGGCTTAAATAGATTTAAAGATGAAGTTTGCACCGATAAACGAACCCGTGATATTTTAGATGTTGCTGTGGTTGAATTTAACAACACTAGCAGAATAGTACAAGATTTTTGCCCTGTGGAATACATGGAAGAGATTAATTTAAGAGCAAATGGAGGTACTATCATGGCACCTGCAATAGAAGTGGCACTTGATATGGTTGAAGCTCAATCACGCCTCTATATTCGCACAGGTACAATGCCATATAAACCATGGGTTATTTTAATTTCAGATGGTGCACCAAATGATGACATAAGTGAAATCGCAAATAGAATTAAAGATATGGAAGATAATGAAAAAGTCAGTTTTCGTTCATTAGGTGTGGAAGGATATGATTCAAAAATCCTGCATACTTTATCTGGCAACAAGGTAATGAAGTTAGAAGGAATAGATTTTACATGCTTTTTCAATTGGGTAAATAAAAGCATGCGCTCTGTTTCTCAAAGTTCACCTGGTGAAAAGCCTGAAGCGATACCTCTCGAAGGTGATGTTTATCGAGATAGGGATACATCTGACATGAATTAACACTGCAAACCAGTTTGCATTTTTAAGGAGGAAATCGCAATGATATATGCATATGGAATAACAGCCCAAGGTGCTTATCACATAAAGAATAATACGCCTTGCCAAGATGCTCATAATATAGTCAAGCTAAGAGATAATATGGTTATAGCAGCTGTAGCCGACGGGCTTGGTAGCATGGAGCATTCTGATATTGCTTCAAAATTAGCAGTAGAAGTTTCTGTTAACTACTGCAAAGAAAGCATCGCCAGCTCAAGCAATTCTGACGAGATACTTAAAATAATAGAAGCTTCTTTTTCATTAGCACAAAATACTATCGAAAAAGAAGCTCAAAACAATGGTCACCGCATTGAACAATACGACACAACCCTCACTTTAGCAGTTATGAATGATGAAATATTGTACTACGGTCATTCAGGTGACAGTGGCATTATCGCTTTAACTACTGAAGGATTATATGAAAAGGTCACAGAGCAGCAGCGCGATGATGAAGCCCGAGTATTCCCATTATTTTTTAAGAACAAATGGATCTTTAAGCAATATGAGAAAAATGTATCAAGCGTACTTTTAGCAACCGATGGTATGCTTGGTACCTTCTTTCCAATATATATAAAGAATGAACCAGTGAATATACATGTTACGCTAGCGCGTTTTTTTATGGATAACAAGAGATTGCACATAGATAAACTTGGGGAAGATTTAGTAAAAATGCGCATTGAACAATTCATCCTCAATATACCATGCGATCAGGTCGATGACGACAAAACTGTGGTTGTACTCATCAATACCGATATTGAACCTTCATTGCAGCCTGATGATTATTATAAAGAACCAGATTGGGTAGAGCTTAAAAGGAAAAGAGACGAAGAATTGAAGAAGCTTCTGTATCCTAATTTCTTTAAAGGTAAGAGTGAGGGAGATTAAGATATGACAACGGTAATCGGTTTGTATGGAACGAAGTATCAGATTGATTCCAAGCCTTTTAAAAGCGGAGGAGAAGGCGATATATATCATATATTAAATATAAAAAACAAAAGTATTGCCAAGATTTATCATGGAGATAAGCCAAATCTCGATCTTGAAAATAAAATCAAGTTTATGGTAAATAATCCTCCAAATGCTAAAGTGCTTGACCAAGTAGCATGGCCTTTAGATGTCCTTTATGATTCTAAAAAGCAGTTTTGTGGCTTTGTCATGCCAGGATTAAATATAAACGCTGAACTCCGAGATATATATCAATATCCTCCAAGAGATAGTTTTTCTTTGAAGCAAAAAGTGATCATAGCTGAAAATATTTGTGCAGTTATAACCGCAATACACAAGGCTGATTTCATTTTTGGAGACTTTAACCCAAGCAATATCGGTGTGAATACAAATACAGGTAAAGTTGCATTTTTAGACACAGATACATACCATGTAACTGATACATTTTCCAATGAAGTATACCGCTGCAATGTCTGCGCTGATGGGTATGCAGCTCCTGAACTTCTTGAGGCTTGTGCTGATTATGCAGCTAAACATCCAGAAGACAGCAAAGAGCTGTATGCAAAAGTACCACTTCCAACCTTTACAAAGGAAACAGACAATTTTGCTTTAGCCATTCATATATTTAAGCTCCTGATGAATAGTTTTACTCCATTTAGTGGGATCATAGAAACAATTTCTCCTTCAAAAGCATCTCCTTCTATTGGAAATACTGCTATCCGAAAGAATGAATATTGTTTTAGACCTGGGTATAAACCGCTATCCGTCGCAATACCTCCACTTGATGTCTTACCAAAAGAGATAGCCGATTTATTTACACGAGCTTTTTTAGTCATAGATGAAATAAAGCCTAAACAAAGACCATCATCTGTTGAATGGTTTGATGCTTTAAATAGATACGAGAATAACATGGTAGATTGTAAGGAAAACGCATTACATCAATACGATAAGAAAAATAAGACATGCCCCTTTTGTGAAGCTGATAAAAGATACGAAGCTGAAACAGGACAAATTATTTATAAGCAAAGGCATATATCCCAAAAAACATTTTATATCAATAATAAGCTTCCTTTAGATAGTGACACTAATGGTATTACTCTAGTTAAAGAAGCTTTAACTGGAGTTGATTATAACGGGATTAAATGGACATATACTGGCAGCATTGCTAATGAGTGCTTCCATGGACATGGGAAACTAGAATGGGATAATGGCAATAAGTATGATGGTGAGTTTCATTTCGGAAATCGTACTGGTAGGGGTACATACAAATGGGCTAATGGTGACAGATATACTGGGGATTGGTTAAACAACAGGTGTACTGGAAGAGGTACATTTAAATGGGCTAACGGCACTCAGTATTTTGGAGAATGGTCCAACGATTTGCGCAACGGTAAAGGCTTATTCAAAATGGAAAATGGCGATCAATATGATGGTGACTGGATAGATGATGTTCGTACCGGCAAAGGTACGTACAGATGGGCTAATGGTGATATTTATAATGGTGATTTCAAAGATAATGAAATCACAGGGAATGGGAAAAAAATTTGGATGGATGGCTCATCTTACATCGGCGAATGGTATAATGGTGCTCGCAATGGGAGGGGCTTTATTAAATGGACAAATGGTGACCAATATGATGGTGATTGGTTAGACGATATTCGCACTGGTATTGGAACTTATAAATGGGCAGATGGAAGTGTATATACTGGTGACTTTATACATGATAGTTGTACAGGGAGAGGACAAAAAACTTGGGCTAATGGTGACCAGTATTATGGTCAATGGAAAGATGATAATCGCCATGGAAAAGGAGAAATGGTGTGGAAATCATCTGGCGATTGGTATGATGGAGATTGGGTAAATGATGTATGCATTGGAAGAGGCACTTACAGATGGGCAAACGGTGACCAGTATGATGGAAACTGGGTAAATGGTGAGCGCACTGGTAAAGGCATATTCAAATGGGCTGATGGTACTGTGTATATTGGTGATTTAATAAATGGAAAATTTACGGGAAAAGGAAAAAAGATTTGGACCGATGGTTCATATTACAAAGGTTATTGGAAAGATGGTAAACGCCATGGGAAAGGAAAATTGAAGTGCGCAAATGGTTTTATCCAAAAAGGTATATGGATAGATGACGTTTATCAAGAAAAAGTTGAGAAATTGAAGCGAGTGTTATAAAGGAGGGTTAAAATATGATAATAACTGGTTTAAATAGAATAAATTACGAAATCATAAATCCCCTTAGTTATGTTCTTGCAATTGTGATATCCCTTGGATTTACAGTATTCGTTAATCTCATAATGAATTACAGGCTGGTGCAGATCGATATGTTGGAATCGCTTAAAAGCGTGGAATAATTAAAAAAATGCTACCGTTTTTTCTAAAACAGTAGCATTTTTATCATGTTATTTGTTTAGACTTAACTTTTGTAACGGAGTTAAATACAGCCTTTAAATCTACCTCTACACTTTCTACTGCTGTCAGCCTTATTTTATCATTTCTAAAATAATATTTAGGTTTTCCGTATATTCCATTATTCAAAATAAATACATCGACTTCTTCTCTTTCAGGATCAACAATCCAATATTCCTTAACTCCGGATCTCTCAAACTTATCTAACTTTTTTGTTTTATCAATTCTAGAAGTAGAATCAGAGCTTATTTCAATTATAAAATCAGGCACACCAGAATAGCCAGTTCCTTTTATACCTGATACATCGCAAACTATTAAAATATCAGGCTGAATCACAGTTGAGATATCTTTATCCTTTTCATTCTTATAAGGTAACCTTAAATCAAATGGTGCTGCAGCGACTTCACATGTAGATTCCATTAACTGATTGCTAATCTGTCTAAGTAATTCTCTCGATATAAATTGATGCTCCCAAATTGGTGCTGACATCATATAAGGTACCCCATCGATTAGTTCCCATCTCTCATCTTCAGGAAAATTTAAATAATCTGAATAAGTATATTCTTTATCTATATTTTGCATTTCCATTTAAACTACCACCTTTCACTAAAAACTATCCTCTACTCATTAATTATACAACTATTAAAACCATTCATCCAAGTTGGATTTGATGGAGTATATATAGAGTTAATGCACATTATTTCCAATATTCCATGATCTTTCACAAATTTAGGTATGTTCATGATCAAGCTCCTCGGGTCTAGCACATAGATATCCTCATAATTATTCACTAAAAATGGCACAAATGCATTACCAAATGATTCCTTTACAACCAATATCTTCTTTCCATTTTTTAGTTCTGTATTTATATGAATAAGTGGAACATCTCCTGTTATAAACACTAGATATTTATTTGTACTTTGAACATTCGTGGTTATGACATCTATAGGGTATCCATCTTGCATGGATGAATCTTGATACACTGTTGCATTATTTGAAACCTCTGGTATAAAATATTCAACATAATCTGGATTATTCGCAAGCTTCTGGCTTAGTGTATAATAATATAGCGATCCTAAAAAATTATCTATCTGACCCTTCTTTAGTTTATTGATATCAACAGCATCAAAACCAGCTGAATCTGCAAATGCTACATAACTATAATATGCTCCTCTAGCTGTCCAGTGATGATCAGTTCTAAAATATAAATATTCATCGATATGATAAGATATTTTTGAATATGCATCTACAGATTTAACATCCTTTAAGGCATCATGAATTATTTTTATGGCAGCTTTTTCTGAATGAGTGCCAGTGTGATATTCAGCTGGAGAATAAAACTCAATAGGTGATGGTACTAAGAGATCGTAAACTTGTACACCTGGAACATTTTTTTGAAGCGTATTTATGGAATCTGCATAAGCTAAAAGTGAAAGTTCATCGATTCCAAAGTACTCCATTGCCCTATTATCAGCAATGAGTATCGAATTCATGTCCTGAACTTCTTTAGGAGGAGGAATATAAGGAACCTTTTCTGTAGTATTATCTGTCTTAGAAGAAGTAGTGTTTTCTATATAAGAAGTAGTATTCTCTAAATAAGAAGTGGTATTCGCTGGAGGCAGTGCTTCACCAAAACCCATATCTGGTTTTTTTACATCCACTATTTCTACTCCATTTTTATTTGTCTCTGTATAAAATGCCATTATCTTTTTATTTGTATTCATAAAAAAATTTCTAAAAGGAAATTGATCTTGAAAATAATCTCCATATTCCTTTGTAAATTCACCGCTAAAATACGAACTAAAGGAAAAGGAAGGTTTCTGTGCAAGGGTTCTCTTTTCCTCTTCTGAAATTTCAGAATCGCTATGAATAATATGACTTATGCTTAAAAAAGCAAGGGGTACTAAAAATCCAAGTATAGGTATGATCTTTTTTTTATTTTCATTTTTTCTTTTCTTTCTGTATCTCATGTTATCCCCCTCTAAAACTTAAAATAGATAAATGGGTTGTAAGTCGACCCAACTAAAGATGCGCTGCACCACAATAATGTAACAAAATTAAACGCAGTGCTTGAAAAAGTGGTTAAAAAATCAAATTTACTATTATTAACTAAAAAATAATCTATAAATTTCTTTAAAAACTTCACAACTGGCAAACATGCTACTACCGAAATGATTATAAAGACATAGTTATTTGATAAAAAGATCATATCCTTGTTCGATATAAAGCCATTATTAGTAAAACCAAACATTATAGAAAATGCCTTCAATGATGCTGTAATGTTTTCAAAGTAGAATATGACAAAGCTTAATAAAAGAAAGAATATCATATAAAAATGCTGAAAAAAGCTTGGCAACTTTTTAAGCAATTTTAATAAGAATAGCTTTTCCATCAATAGCATTATAAAAAAGTATAAGCCCCACAATATAAAATTCCAATTTGCTCCATGCCAAAGACCTGTTAAAAACCAAACTATGAATAAATTTCTAATTAGATATCTTCTATTCCCTCCAAGTGGAATATAGACATAATCTCTAAAGAAAGTGCTAAGTGACATATGCCATCTTCTCCAAAATTCAGTGAGGGATTTAGATATATATGGATAATTAAAATTTTCTAGGAAATCAAATCCAAACATCTTTCCAAGACCAATGGCCATATCCGAATAACCTGAAAAGTCAAAATATATCTGAATAGCATAAAAGAAAATGCCAAGCCACATTCCAAAAACACTTAAATCAGAAAGGCTTCCTGATATAGAGTTATTAACAAGTACACCTGCATAATTTGCTATGATAACCTTTTTAAATAAACCAATTAAAAATCTATTTATGCCTTTTAAAACATAATCCATAGTGCTTAGCCTACTTTTAATCTGCTTTGCAATATCTATATATCTTATTATAGGTCCGGCAACCAGCATAGTGAAAAATGATACGTACATTAAAAAATCCAAAAAACTATCTTCTGCTTTTACATCTCCCCTATAAACATCAATAGTATAGGACATGGTCTGAAAAGAGTAGAAAGATATCCCAATTGGCAGATTAAATCTAGGCACTGGAATATGAGTGTGCAATAATAAGTTGATATTTTCCACAAAAAAGCCGCTGTATTTGAAAACGATGAGAAAGCTTAAATTAACTGAAATAGAGATTAAAAGCAAGATCTTGCCTTTTGTTTTATTAGCTCTAAATCTCTTTTTTGTAATTCTTGAATCCTCTATTAAATGTGAAATTGTATAATCCATAACTCCAGTTATGATTAAAAGAATCACCCAAACAGGTTCACCCCATGAATAAAATATGAGCGATGCAATCATTAAAAAAATATTTTTATATTTTATTGATCTTATTAAAAAATTTCCTAAAAGCACTATAGGCAAAAAAGCATATAAAAAAATCAAACTTGAAAAAACCACTCAATCACCATCTTTTATCTAAAAATGAAATATATATCTTATTATACAATATTATACAATATTTTTAAATCTAAATGATTTAAATCCAAATTATGTTAATTTATGTTCCCAAAAAATCTTCTTGACATATCATTTTATGGGTTTATAATGAAAATATAAACCATTGACTGGAAGTAAGTAGCGTAATTTTAACCAGTAATAGAGAGCTGCAGAGGATGGAAATGCGGCATGGAGAATTTCGTGAATGGATCCAGGAGGGTGAACCAAAAGAGGCAACCTCGAGTAGGGGAAACGGAGATGGCACTTCGTTAATAAATGTCAGCGTATGATTGTACGCAATGAGTGGGCGCATTTTTTTGCGTCAAGCCGGGTGGCACCGCAGGAGTTAGTTATGCTCTTGTCCCTGCAATTATAAATAAATGCAGAGGCATGGGCTTTTTTGTTTGTCCATGCTTCACGAAAGGAGTTAATTAATATGAAAATCCCTTACAAAATCTATCTTTCGGAGGAGGAGATTCCAAAAGCATGGTACAACATCCGTGCTGACATGAAAACAGACCACAGACCAATGCTCAATCCAGCGACCTTGAAACCAGTCACTGCAGAAGATTTAAGCCCAGTGTTTTGTGATGAACTAGTGAAACAAGAACTCAATGACAAGGATCGATTCATCGAGATACCAGAAGAAATTAGAGATTTCTACAAGATGTATCGCCCATCACCGCTGGTTCGTGCATATTGTTTAGAAAAAGCACTTAACACTCCAGCAAAGATATACTATAAGTATGAAGGCGGTAATACTTCGGGAAGTCATAAACTGAATTCAGCAATCGCTCAGGCATATTATGCTAAGAAGCAAGGCATGATCGGTGTTACCACAGAAACAGGTGCTGGTCAATGGGGTACTGCGCTTGCAATGGCTTGTGGATATTTTGGAATTGATTGTAAGGTCTTCATGGTAAAGGTGTCTTCCGAGCAAAAACCTTATAGAAAAGGAGTAATGGAGACATATGGAGCAACCGTCACTCCATCACCATCTGACACTACAAATATTGGGCGCAAGATACTAAAAGAGAATCCTAATACTGGTGGAAGCCTTGGTTGTGCAATCTCTGAAGCTGTCGAGGTGGCAGTAAGCACTAAAGGATATAGGTATGTACTTGGAAGCGTTTTAAATCAAGTTCTGATACACCAGTCCATTATCGGTTTTGAAACCAAGGCTGCTCTCGAAAAATACGACGAATACCCGGATATTATTATAGGATGCGCAGGTGGTGGCTCCAATCTTGGTGGACTCATGGCTCCATTCATGGCAGAAAAAATAGCTGGCAAAAAAGCACCATACTTTATAGCTGTAGAGCCTGCATCATGTCCATCTATGACCAGGGGACGTTTTGCGTATGATTTTTGTGATACAGGTATGGTTACGCCTCTTGCAAAGATGTATACCCTAGGTTCGTCCTTTATACCGGCACCAAATCACGCAGGAGGACTAAGATTTCACGGTATGAGTCCAATTTTATCGCAGCTCTACCACGATGGATATCTTGACGAAGCGAGAGCTGTAGGTCAATTGCAAATATTTGAAGCTGCAGTGATGTTCGCCCGTATTGAAGGTCTTCTGCCTGCTCCTGAATCAGCTCATGCCATACGTGTAGCTATCGATGAAGCGTTAAAATGCAAAGAAACCGGTAAGGAAAAGACGATTTTGTTCGGTCTTTCAGGAATGGGCAATTATGATATCGGTGCTTATATGCAATATAATAGCGGATCCTTGCAAGATTATATCCCTACAGACGAAGATCTTGAAAAAGGATTTGCGTGTCTTCCAAATGTAGAGGAATAAATATAAAGACAGTTCGTAATCCTCCTGTCTTAAAACAAAACTAGGAGATTCATTTATGAAATTAAGAATAAACATGGTTGTGAGAATCGCTGCTGTAGCTGCTATCTATGCTGTTATAACTATTTTCCAAGGTAATACTGCTTACCTTGGAATCCAGTTTAGAATTGCAGAGATCTTAAATCTACTTGCTTTTTTAAATCCATTATATGGAATTGGTGTGATACTCGGTTGTTTTATCTCAAATTTATTTAGCCCTATGCTAATTGTGGATATAGTATTTGGTACCCTGGCTACAGCTTTGAGCGTTTTCTTAATAGGAAAGAACAAAAATCTATTTATAGCTAGCCTTTATCCAGTTATAATAAATGCCATTGTAATAGGTCTTGAACTTTATTTTGTATATAAACTTCCATTATTATTAACTATGCTGCAAATTGCAATTGGTGAATTTGTTGTGGTGAGCATAATGGGGACTATATTGTTTAGATTTATTTTAAAGAATAAATCTTTATTAAATATTTTGAAAGGAAATTAAATACAATGGAAAATTCAGAAAATTTGATAAAAACTAATAAATATAATATGACAGTTGAACAAAATATTTTCGTTGCAAAGCGAAATATTATTGATTACATATGGAAAAGTGCAAATTTAGAGGGTATAGCTGTAACATATCCCGATACAGAAACTATTTATAATGGTTTTTCTGTTTCAGGAATGAAAGTTGATGATATATTAGCAATCAATAATTTAAAACATGCATGGCAATTTGTTTTAGAGACTATTGATTACCCTATTGATTATCCTTTTATTTGTAAGATAAACCAGTATGTTGGTGGTGGAAATCTGATTTATAACGCAGGCTTTATTCGAAAATTACCTGTCTCTATTGGCGGTACAAATTGGAAGCCTGATATGCCTGATGAATCTCTAATAAAAGAAGATATTGAAAAGATACAGAAAATCGATAATCCAACAGATAAAGCTTTAACTCTAATGCTTTATCTTGCTTACGCACGAATGTTTCTTGATGGAAATAAACGGACTTCCATGCTAGCTGGAAATCACGTAATGATTTCAAACGGCGCAGGTATTATATCAATTCCGATAGAATTACAATCATCATTTACATCTTTATTAATTAAGTATTATGAATCAAATAATATGGCGGAAATCAAGAAATTCGTTTACGATAATTGCATTGATGGTATATCATTTTGAAAATAAGCTTATAAAAACTAAGGGGATGGCGCAAAATGGCTATTTATACGCTGATGCGTATAAATAGCCATTTTGAACTTTATAAAATATAACTTTAGATCAGCTAAATATCTATGTGATTAGAAAATAAGTTGGAATTACAGCTTAATTGTGCATAATGAATAAACATGCGTCAACATGTTTATTCATTATGCAACAGCCCCTTATCTATGCAATCTCTAAAGCAATTCTTATCATATCAGTAAATGTCTTCTCTCTGTCCTCTGAAGTCGTAACTTCTTCTGAAACCAAAGAATCCGATATTGTTAAAATACATAATGCTTTCTTATTAAGATATGCTGCATTTGCATACAATGCTGCAGCTTCCATTTCTACAGCTAAAACTCCTAAAGCCGCCCATTTTTTAAAGCCTTCTTTATCATGTTCGTAGAAAGTATCCGATGACAAAACATTTCCAACATGTACATTAATTCCAAGTTCACATGCTTTATTATAAGCATTAAGGAGCAATTCCCAATCTGCAATAGGTGAAAAAGTTCCATTTAAATTGTATTGGCTTAGATAATTTGAATTAGTGCATGCTCCTTGAGCTATGACGATATCTCTTATATGTATATCCTTCTGATAAGACCCTGCCGAACCTACTCTGATTATATTTTCAACATCATACATAGAATATAATTCATAAGAGTATATACCTATGGAAGGCTGACCCATTCCTGAACCCATGACTGAAACTCTTTTACCTTTATATTCACCTGTAAATCCATACACGTTTCTAACTTCTGTGACAAGTCTTACATTTTCTAAATAATTAACAGCTATGTATTTAGCCCTTAAAGGGTCACCTGGCATCAATACAGTTTTTGCAAATTCACCAGCTTTTGCTGATATGTGAGGTGTTGGCATAATAATCCTCCTTTTATAGGATCCCTATAATCTTAATAATTTAATTTTAATATTATTTCCAATCTAAAGCTATAATTTTTTATAATAAGATCATTTTAAAATGTTTGTTGCAATAAAATTATAGTATAATTGAATAAAAACAGGAGGTTATAAAATTGAGTCAAGATACACCATATAATTGTTCTAATATAAAAGTATCCCAAACTTTAGAAGGATCTGACATCTCAATCGATGTAATTGAATACGATAATTTAACAGCTTCTTCACCTGGAGAGGCAATGAGTTTTTATTATATGAATAGAGCAAATATTAAATTGCGCCAATGCGTAGTCAAATTAAAAGGTAAAAGTGGAATTCAGCTATCTCCAGGAGCTATGAGCTTTATTCATGGAAGAATCGATATGACATCCAATGTAAAAGGCGTAGGGGATTTTTTCGGCAAGGTTATGAAAGCTGCTGTAACAAAGGAACAAGCTATAAAACCTCTCTATAAAGGTGTTGGTGAGATCTTTTTAGAACCTAGCTATAGGCATTATATTTTATTGGATCTCAATAATGAAAGCGTATGCGTGGATGATGGAATGTTCTTTGCAGCTTCTGAAAATGTTAAGGTTACTGCAAGACCAATATCCAGTATTTCAGCAGCAACTTTAGGAGGCGAAGGGCTTTTTAATCTATGCTTAGAAGGAACTGGACCTGTTATATTAGAATGCAAAGTACCAGAGAGCGAAATCGTATTTTATGAACTCGTTAATGACATTTTAAGAGTCGATGGAAATTTTGCTGTTCTATGGAGCTCTTCTTTAAAATTCACTGTTCAGAAATCAGGTAAATCGCTTTTAGGTTCAGCTGTTTCCGGTGAAGGTCTTGTAAACGTATATGAGGGTTCCGGAAGAGTTTGGCTCGCTCCTACACTAAGATTTCATAGTTAATTACTGTGGATTATGGAGAACAAATAATCCTGGATGAAAGACCAATTATGTTGGAAGTAGGTCTCTTGTAAATAGCGTTGGAATAAGACCAGTGGCTCATGCAAGAGACCTTTTATTAATTTTAAGCGAAGCTCTTTTTTCTGTTCTTAATTTGCGTAGTTTAACATAAAATTAAATATAGAATTTATAAAGGAGCATCTCAATGAAAAAAGAGTTTGATTTTGAAAATTTAAATATGTCAGATTATATATATGCCGAAGAGCTTTATGTAGATGAAGAAACTTGCGATAGGTTAAATAAATTAATGGATGATTTAGGGTATACTGACAAAATAAAATTTCATGTTACTGAACCTGAAAATGAAATTACTTCTTTTGATCTTTTTAGCGATCCTAATGAAGACGATAAACCATTCTTAAAAATAAATAAAAGTTACAATGAGATAAGAAATAATCCTATTCTCGATGGTTTAAACTATACTAAAAAAATAGAATATATCAATATAAGCAAGCTGTATGAGATTGAAGACTCTATGAATTTCTTCGATTACCCAAATGATGAAGAACTTTTAGAACTCATTAAAAGTCTGGAATTTTTTGGCGTAATCCAGCCTTTAATCGTTATGAAGGATGAATCTAATGTTAACTATGTGATCATCGATGGAAGGAGCAGATATCTTGCTTCAAAGGTACTTTTTAAAAAAACTGGCAATGAGAAATTCGAAAACTTACCTTGCATAATAATCGAATCTTCAACAAATTATTCCATGATTCAAGGAATAATTATTGCATGCAATAAAAATTATAGAAATATGTCTAGAGAAGCCCTTATGAAATCGATATTTCTTTTGGATGAGATTTATAAAACTAGCGATGAGTTTAGAAGTGTTAGTGTAGCTGCGAAGATAGCTCGTGCTACAGGTGTCTCAAGAACTACTGTGAATAATTACCTTGAGCTTAAGAAATTATCTCCACTTGCAATGGATCTTGTCGTTAAAAAGTACATGAATTTAAGCGTTGCAAAAGTATTGTCGAATAAAGACGTTGTTGCTCAAGATAAAATAATACTTGGTTTAAAAAATAATATCAACGATATAGAAAAAGTCTACGAGATGATGAAGGGACCTTATGAAGCAATCTATAATAAGGAAACAAAATCGATGATACCAGATACTTGGGAAATGAAGACCAATAGAGTTAATCAGATGATACCACAGTATACTTATGTTACATTGAAAGTAGCATTTAATGATGTTGAGGAAGTATTTACAGGGATAAATGACCTTAGAAGAGCCTATGCACTTAAGTATTTAACAACGAGAAACAATGGACTTAATAAATATTTTAAAGTTAGTTACAATGAGCACGATGTACAGCAATATATCAAGAGCGGACATTTGAGTCAAAAGACTTATGATAAGCTTTCCACTGGAGTATTTAACGAGATAATAAAAAGAGCCTAATTTTAGGACGGATTTAGAGGGGGAACAGATATCGAATAAAAAATAAATTGAATAGAAGCATTGGTATGAGCCACTTTTTAAAAAATGGAGAAATAGGGCTTATTTGTGTTTTTTGTATATTAGGAAAAATTAAGGTAAATTTGAGTGGAAAATCGAAAGAGGTAATAATAATCTTTTTAAATATCATTATTACCTATATAAAGCAAATATATGTAACTTGTTTTGAAGTAAGAAGCAAGTGAAAAAGTTTCCTTATAATAATAGTAATATAATTAGCATAAATTTATGTTGTTGACAAACAAGATTTAAAATGTTACTCTCTATATAACGATAATTTAATAGGAATTTATGCTAGTGTGCAATTTTTGTGAGAATAGGGAATTGGGTGAAAATCCCAAGCAGTCCTGCTGTCGTAATGATGAGTTCACATCTTTTATACCACTGAAATTTTTTTGGGAAGGTTAGATGTGGACAATGAATCTAAGCCGAAAGACCTGCTAGTATATACCATTGTAAACTTCACAGGATATGGGGTGGTGGATGTGTTAATAGTCTTTAAAACAAGATTATATATGCCTTTATTCAAGTGATAAGGCTTTTTTTATTTTAATTAGAGGTGTAAAAATGGAAAGAGGATATATTGAAGTTTATACTGGAAATGGAAAAGGAAAAACCACTGCAATGATTGGTCTTACTGTCAGAGCTGTAGGAGCTAATTTAAAAGTTTTTATTGGACAATTTATGAAAGATGCTATCTATAGTGAAATAAAAGCATTAAGAGAGAGATTTCCCGAAGTTACTATAGAGCAATTTGGTTCAGGGAAAGGTTTTGTCCATGCAAACCGCATAAGCGATAAAGATATTGAATCAGCCAGCTACGGTTATAAAAGATCTTTAGAAGCATTGACTTCATCTTTATACGATGTGGTCATATTAGACGAGATAAATGTTGCTGCTTTTATGAATATCATAAGCAAAAAGGAAGTTTTAGATCTCATGGATAAAAAACCTCCTAATGTAGAGCTTGTTTTAACAGGAAGATATGCATCACCAGAAGTTATTGAAAAAGCTGATCTGGTTACAGAGATGAAGGATATAAAACATTATTTCGAAAAAGGAGTTCAAGGAAGATACGGGATTGAAAAATGATTTAGGAGGAATTTATGAAAAAAGTTTTTTGTTTAATATTATTAGCCACTGCTCTAATTGCTCTTGTCTCTTGCGGTGGAGTCAGTACACAAAATAATACTACTAATATAACTATGCAGGACCGAGCAGGAAATACAATCGCAGTTCCTGAAAAAATAGAAAAGATAATCGTTATGTCGCCTTCTATAGCTGAGACCCTAATAGATTTAGGTCTTTCAGATAAGATCATAGGTATCGATAAGTATTCAGCTTATTTAACTAATTTAAAGAGCGATTTGCCACAATTTGATTTAATGACTCCAGATACAGAAAAATTAATAACTTTAAAACCGGATATCGTATTTATGACAGCTATGAGTGCAGTAAACGGGGTGAACCCTTTTCAACCACTAATTGATGTAGGAATATGCGTCGCTTCCATTCCAGCTTCAAACAGCATCGATGGGATTAAACAAGATATAGATTTTTTAGGTAAAGTCACAAGTACTGAGGATAAAGCTAATGCCATAATTTCAAATATGGAAAGTGAAATAGCTAAAGTCAAAAATATCGGTGATACGATCACAGATAAGAAAAAAGTTTATTTTGAAATAGCAGCAGCACCAGAACTATATAGTTTTGGCAAAGATGTCTTTTTAGATGAGATGCTAAATATAATTGGACTTGCAAATGTACTTTCAGATCAAAACTCCTGGATACCTGTGTCTGAAGAGACGGTTTTAAATGCAAACCCTGATATCATATTTACAAATGTAAATTATCTACCAAATGACCCAGTAGAAGAAATTAAATCGAGAAGTGGGTGGCAAAATATAAGTGCTGTTAAAAATAATCAAGTTTTTTACATAGACAACAACCAAACCTCTCATTCAAATGAATATATAGTAACTGCACTTAAGGAAATGGCAAAGGATGCTTATCCAGAAAAATACAGTGATTTAAAATGAATAAAAAAATTAAATTTATCATAATATTAATAATATCGATTGTTATCATAATAATATCTATTGGAATAGGTTCGGTGCCTATTCCTCCTTTAACAAGCATTAAGATACTTTTAAATAAAATATTCAATTTTCCATATCAAAATACAGATGCAAATCAAGTATCTATTTTATGGAACCTACGGCTTCCAAGGACGCTATTAGCTTTTATATCCGGTGGAGGTCTTGCTGTTTCCGGAGTAATCATGCAATCCATAATGAGAAATCCACTAGCTTCATCCTACACTTTAGGTGTTTCTTCCGGTGCTGCAGTTGGTGCCAGCATTGCAATTTTATTTGGAATTTCAATATTTAAAGCTTTTACCCTTCCTGTATTTGGTCTTGCTTTTGGGCTTTTAACTGTTTTTTCCGCTATCGCTTTAGCATCGAGGCTCGATAAGAACATGGAGAGCACGACTATAATACTTACCGGAATGGCACTTTCTTTATTTGCAAATGCAGTACTTACAATCATAATGGTCTTTGCAAAACAAGAATTGCAAAGGCTGGTATTTTGGCAGCTAGGAAATTTTGCATCAAAAGGTTGGTCTGGTCCGGGTATTCTCTTCCCAATAGTGATTGTGCTTACTTTAATTGCATTTAGATATGGATCAGAGATGGACATAATGACATTTGGTGAAGATCAAGCTAAAGTTTCAGGTGTGGAAATGGAAAAATTAAAGATCATCTTGCTTTCAATTGGCTCAATAATGACTGGGGTTATAGTCTCAATCGTTGGAATAATTGGATTTCTCGATCTATTCACTCCCCATGTTGCAAGGAGGATCTTCGGTTCAAAGCAGACATTTGTCGTTCCAGCATCCTTTTTTTTAGGTGGATGTTTTATGGTGTTATGTGATCTTATTGCAAGAGTCGCAGTTTCATCTATCGATCTTCCTGTAGGGGCAGTTACAGCACTAATTGGAGCACCTTTTTTTATATATCTTTATTTTTCAAAGAGAAAGGTGAGATAATATGCTTAAAATTAAAAATATATACGCAGGATATAACGGTATAGATGTTTTACACGGGATCTCATTTGAAGCTTTAAACGGGCAAGATATAGGCATAATCGGTCCAAATGGGTGCGGAAAATCTACTCTTTTAAAGGTCATAGCGAATCTCATGCCCTTTCGTGGGGATGTATTCATCGATGGTGTTTCTGTAAAGAATATGAAAAGAAAGGATTTGGCAATGAAGATAGGTCTCTTAAGCCAAATAACCCAAGTTTATTTTAGTTATAGCATTTACGAAACAGTCATGATGGGAAGATTCGCTTATGGTAACAATAAATTATTTAGCAGAGTTTCAAGAGAAGACGAAAAGGCTGTAGAGGATTCCCTAAATGCAGTTCACTTGTTTAATTTAAAAGATAAAGAGATAAATGAGTTATCGGGTGGGCAGCTTCAGAGGGTATTTTTAGCAAAAGTTTTAGCTCAAGACCCAGAGGTAATACTTTTAGATGAGCCTACAAATCATTTAGACCTTTCTTATCAAGTAGAATTGATAAGATATTTGAAAAATTGGGCAAAGACCAGTTCAAAAAGTGTAATAGCCGTGCTCCACGATATAAATCACGCATTGTTTTTTTCAGATGAAATTTTGGTACTCAGTGATGGAATTGTAAAGGCATATGGAAATGTTCGTGATGTGATCTCAACTTCGCTTTTAAAAGAAGTCTATGAAATGGATGTGGTATCTTATATGAAAGATAGCCTTAAAAAGTGGGAAGACATATTATAAAAACTATCTCAGGATTTCTTGAGATAGTTTTTTAAATATCAATTAAATTCTTCTTATATGCCAGATAAATTTCATTAAGCTCATTCATCTTTAAATCGATCTCTTTGATCATAGCAGAAGTCTCTTTAATCTCGCCTCTGTGGATATGATCTCTTATCTTTGTAAATAAACTTTTATTATCTATAGTATCTTTCATAAGTGAGTATCTAAGGTCTTTTATTTTAGCCCAGTTCGACACATCTAAATCACAGGCTTTATTAGGATCGTGTAATTTTATGCTCTTTCTCACCATTTCAGAATAATCTGGTATAACTTTTTTATCTAGTTCAGTTAGCCACACATTTAAAACTGCTTCTTTATAGCTATTTATGAGAGCTTCGTTAAAGACATCCCCATTAAATAACACCTTTAATTTATCTAATTTCTCAAAATTTGAAATATTTTCATAGACCGTATAAGGGGGAATTCCAAATAGTTTATTCCTCTCTTCCTCAGTATAATCTTCAAAAATATTTAATTCCGTCCTATAGCATCTATTCTTTTCCAAATAATCCGATTCTTCCCCATATTCTTTAGAAATCTCACTTAAAAGCTCGTCTTGAGATTTATGATTTAAAATTGCATAGCGAATACCGTCTATCATAGCCATTAACGTGCTTGCGATGACTAAATATGTATTCGATCTTGCACAAGGTGATCTAAGTTCAAATCTCGTTGCAAGTGGATCTACCATATCTCTAATGAGTCCAATTAATACAGTCCTATTCCTAGATGGTGCAAATGGGCTCATACCTAGTGATGTGACAATGCTGACAGGTGCTTCAAACCCGGGTTTTAATCTCTTCAAAGCATCGATAGATGGTGCCACAAAAGGATCTATGACTTCATAATTTTTTAAAATACCCATCAGCGATCCAAATCCCATAGGAGTGAGATATCGTTTGTTCTTTGGGGAAAATAAATTAACTGTTTTGCCGTTTTTTAATTTTAAAGCTATGCCGATGTGAAGGTGCTCTCCACTTCCGGCTACTCCATCGAATGGTTTAGATTTTATGCTTACATCTAAAGCATTTTTCCTAAACACTTCACGAACGAGCTGCCTAACAAATATTTCATTATCAGCACACTCAAGATCACAAGTAAATTTCCAGTCGATTTCAAGCTGCTCTACAATTCCATCTAAATCCCCATTATCGCAAAGTTTAGCTCTAACGCCGCCTACCTCTTTATGACCCATCTCCGGCTCGAGCCCATATTTTTCCATGAGAAGCAAGGATTCTTCAAGAGCACATCTTACAGATCCACGAGTCCTATTCCAATATTGCTCTTTTAGCATTTGAGAAGTAGTCAAAGCTTCAATTTCAATATTCTCATTTGGTGTCTTCACCCAAAATTCAAATTCCGTTGCACAAGTTATATCGATGTCGGAAATATCATCATAATCAATGTCAAACTCACATAATACATCGGGATTATCCTTAAATAAATCAAAGAGAGTTTCTTTAAAAAACTTCGATGCTCTTTTTAATATAGACCTGGAATCAACATATTTATTGTTGTGCATCAAAAAGCACGGGATTAAAAGGGTCCCTACAGGTTTTAATTCGCCATTTATATCGATTTTAAATTGATAATTATAATCTACAAACCAATTTACTAAAGTATCTATAACCATATCGAGTTTTGCATTATTGAGAGTTGCAATTAATGGCAAAACAACAGATGAACCATCTGTTTGAGCTATATAGGTTGACATAAATTTATCGATATTTTTTAAAAACAAGCTCACAGGAATTTTTGAATCCGTATCATTTCCATACAGGTCCACACTTAAGGTGGATACAAACTTTATCTCAGGATGAGAATTTAATAAGTTTACTATATTCTCTTTAGAAAGCTTTTCTTTAGGTATAAAGTACAATAAATCATTTATCAAATAAATTCCTCCAGAAAATAGAATAGAATAATATATTTTATCATAAATATTTTAAAAAAAGAACATAAAAATATTATTAGGGGTCATTCATTTCTTGCAATGAGTTAAAGAATTGGTTATAATAAAAATAGAAATAAAATATGCGCTAGTAGCTCAGTTGGACAGAGTAGCTGGCTACGAACCAGTTGGTCGGGGGTTCAAATCCTCTCTGGCGCACTTAATAAAATACTGCAAGCTTAAGTTTGCAGTATTTTTATGATAATGAAGAAAATGTTTCTCCATTTTTTTATATTATTTAACAATTATATCATATTTCTATAACAAAAAATTTATACTTAAATAGTATATTTATGCTAAAATAGAATATACACTTTTTATTTAATTTTAAAGAAATAGGAGGATTTTTTATGGAAAATGCAAAATTTATTTTTAAAACTACAGCATCAGGAGAATTCCATTTTAATTTTTTAAATGGTGAAAATAAAATATTAGGAACAAGCGAAAATTATAAGACCAAATCTAATATGGAAAGAGGAATTGAAAGTGTTCGCAAAAATTCCGAAATTGCAAGCTTAGAAGATCAAACAATAGAAGGGTTTTCAGCGCAAGTTAATCCAAAATTTGAATTATACATAGATAAAGCTAATGAGTATAGATTTCGCTTAAAAGCCAAAAATGGAGCAATAATCCTAGCGAGTACTAAGTTCGATTCAAAAGAAAACTGTATGAATGCTATAAAATTCATCAAAGAAAGTGCTTTAAATGCAGATTTAGAGCAGGAGAAACCAGCTTTAAAATCTTAAGGATTGTCAATATTATTTTATTTTTAATTATAGTAAATACTTTGACGTAATACGATAATTATATTTGCGAAAAATAAATATTATTGTTATAATTTCTTTGAAAATATTATTAGGAGGTCATTTTTTGAAGAAATTAGTATCTTTCTTTTCTTTAGTAATTTTATCTTTATCATTAACAGCCTGCGGTGCAAAAAATAGCAGTGGAACTTCATTTAATATCGGAAAACTTGATAACACTAACTATATAAATACTTGGATAAACATAAAAATCGAGCAAATGAGTGGTTGGGGGGTTATACCTGGTGATCAGCTTGGTCAAATGGTCTCTGACCCAAACAATGTATTAGTCGGATTAGATGATTCAAAAAATAATGATTTTATAAATGGAAATGCTTCAGCTATTTACCCAATTGGGTTTATAAATATAAATTCAAATGCTAACCTGATAGTTACAATTGAAAAAGCATCATCTAATTCAAACGAAGCTGTAAATAAGTATGTTGATGATTTAAAAGCTCATCTAAAAGATCTGGAATCTCAAGGTACAGTTTTTACAGTGCAAGATCCGAAGAGTGCGACAATTGGTGAATTCCAATGTACTGAAATTGTCACTGAAGCAGATTTTAGCGATTCAAAATTAGTACAAAATTATTATTTAAAGCCTAAAGATAATTATTTATTTGTTTTGATGACAACCTCTCCTTCAGACAATGGGACAAACGATATCAATGATTTTTTAAACAATATTAAAAAGGCTCAATAATAAATATAAATGAATAGCCTATGACTCATTTAAATAAATTTTTTCTTATCCAAAGCTATAATTATTTCTCTATAAAAATTTTTTTGAATATTTTTTAGAATAAATGATTATAATAGTATTAATGAATACAACATATACTGCAAGTAGAAAGTTAAAAACCATAATTATTTCCCTACAAAAAATTTTTTTGTATAATTTTTAGAATAAATGATTATAATAGTATTATAAATATAGATACTGTTTTCCAACAAAACTAGTTTCACGTTATTTTAAAACAAAAAGAGCAGGTCTCGGGAACCTGCTCTTTTGTGCTTACTTGAAGAATGTAACATATACTGCAAGTAGAAAGTTAAGAATCATAATTATTTTTCTAAAAATTTTTTTGAATAATTTTTGGAATAAATGACTATAATAGTATTAAATAATATAGATACTAATTTTTAGCAAAACTAGTTTCACGCTATTTTTAGAAGAACAAAAGAGCAGGTCCGGTTAACCTGCTCTTTTGTGCTTACTTGAAGAATGTAACATATACTGCAAGTAGAAAGTTAAGAATCATAATTATTTCAATCAAAGTAAGCTTTTTATGTCTTCTAGCAATACTAAGAAAAATATCCACTTTGATAAACCAAAGTGGATATTTTACTAAAAATTATTTCCTAACTAAATTTTCTTTTTCTAAATAGTTCATGAAATCTCTATAAATATAATTAGTATTTTCTAATTCTTCGAAAGCATTACCATCCTTTGATACAGAAAAATGTATCTTTTTATCGCTATCATGATGAACCTGAGAATAAGCCTCAAGTACCTCATTAGACGCTTTTGCTAAACATTGTAAAATTTCGCAATTGCTAATGCCTATTTTGGACTTTAAAATCTGATTTCTTTTTTGAATCTTTCCTTCTGTATTAGTATATGTGCCAGAAGTCTCATAATACACACTAAATGGAACAGCTAAATAAGCCTTTTTACATGTGTCAGTCAAATGACTATCGAACACAATTAAATTCTCTAGTTTAGATAAATCAACGCTTTGTATATCCTCTCCAAATATAAATAAGCTTTTAATCTGTCCCTTATCGATTTTTTCAATTAATTCATTTCTATCAGGGTTTATTTCCATATCTAAGAGACCTTGGCTATTGCTATTTTGTTTAAGAGGCAAAATACCAGCATTCTCAGATAGAATTGCAATTTCAGCTAAAAGTTTTGATGCCTCAAATGTCACAAATTTTTCATCAAAAATGATCATAGCTTTTTTAGAATCTAAATACATTTTAGCAATATTCTTAGCTTCTTCTTTTGGCACTACTTCATTTAAGCTTCCCTTAAATTCTTCAAATCCTACAGCATTTTTAGGATTAGATCCAAGATCAATTAAAGCTTTAGCTATTTCTTTTAATAAACTTAAATTATTATCTGCTTTAATCGTTAAATATGCCCATTCGTCGCACATGGTCTTAAATGGATTCATTGTAATTAATCTTGCTCCGTTTTTAACTGCATTTCTGATTTTTATCGCTGCAATGGTATGATCTTTCACTGTATTTGATCCAAATAATAAAATCAATTCTGTGTCATGTAAATCATCAAAAGTACTTGTAGGTGAATCAAATCCTAATACTTCCTTTAAACCGCTCCTCTTAGCATTAAAACTGTATACATTATTAGTTTTTAATACTTTATTTGCATATTCCTTGATGAAATAAATTTCCTCATTTGTAAATTTATCGCTTACAGAAACTGCAAGTGAATCTCCATCATAATTTTTAACCATATCAGCAATTAAATTATATGAATCTTCAAAACTTATATCCTTATCCTTTACAAAAGGGGTAAAAAATCTATTCTCTTCTACATCTTTAAATCCAAATCTACCTTTAACGCACAATAGACCTTCTTCGCCTTTTGGAACACTTCTAAATATTTTATCTCCTCTAAACTTGAATTCATTTTCACATCCTACACTACAAAAGCTACAAATATCATTTTTTGATTCTTCTTTTACAGGAACGGACTTTTCTATGAATAACTTTTCAGTCAACGCTCCAGTAGGACATAAATTGACACATTGACCACAAGAGATGCAATTTGTTTCCCTGAGCTTTCTATTAAATTCAGGTTTAACAGAGGCTTCAAATCCTCTTTTATAAAATCCTAAAGCACACACGCCCATGAGTTCATCGCAAACTCTAACGCACAATCCACACAATATGCATTTTTCAGGATTTACATCGATAAAAGGATGAGAAGTTTTATCTTCCTTATCAGAAACGATAGCTCCAGCTATTTTCTCCGGATAAACATCGTACTCGTTAGCATATTTATAAAGCTTACATTCATAGAAATCTGCGCAACCACATTCAAGACACCTTAAAGCCTCTTCCTTGGCAACATCCTCGCTATAGTTAAATGTAACCTCTTTAAAATTATCCTTTCTCTCTTCAGGAGATAAAGTAGTTAATCTCTTCCTGTCTTCTCTTATGCGGTCCTTAAAGTCATCTTCTGTCATTTTTCTTTCAACTATATAAGGCTTTTTATAAGGCTTAATCTCTCCTTTTAAATAACTTAAAATGACATCAGAAGCTTTCTTCCCTTCACCAATAGCTGCGATTGCAATATCTGCT
>Ga0209629_10000114_pt1 | contig 35638 bp, 32 predicted proteins | sample TergutCu122P5_FD_187286 | JGI IMG/M metagenome (GOLD analysis project Ga0209629, IMG submission 187286) | Cubitermes ugandensis P5 segment gut microbial communities from Kakamega Forest, Kenya - Cu122 P5 (SPAdes) (version 2) | ecosystem: Host-associated > Arthropoda: Insects > Digestive system...
AGTTTTCAGCAAATCTCATTTGCCAAAGCTTGAAAATCAAAACCTTTTATTCGCCTGATTATAAAATTATTCCACTGTAAAATGTACTTCGTTTCAACGAAACCGGTCAGCCAGATTGCGCACAACGCGCTAATTGACGCCAAAAATACAACATTATTTTATTATTGCAAAATTATTCAAATATATATTATTCAAAAGATTAAGAACAATATTGAATGGCGCATTTTTCATTGTCATTATGGCGTCAATGAATTTTGACAATGAAAAATGCGCCATAGATGGTTTTCATAAGTTATCTAACGGGCTTTTTACATTCCGTATGCTGTTATTGGTTACATCCGTATAAATAAGCGTTGTTTTTATGTCGTTGTGACCCAACAACTCTTGAATAAAACGAATGTCTGTTCCTTGCTCAAACAAATGTGTAGCATAGCTGTGCCGCTAGCGGACTTATCGCAACGGGTCGTTCTCCACGAGAAAGCTAAACCTACTGAAACTCTGCGGTCGAACCTACTGCATCTTCGAGGTCTCGCTAATATAAAAGCGAAGCCGTCGCTTATATAAAAGCGAAAGCTTCGCTAATATAATAGCGAAAGCTTCGCTTCTATAAAAGGGAGACCTTCGCTTCTATAAAAGGGAGACCGCGATGATGCAGGACTCTGAGCCGGCGAGTACCTTAAGGTTTAACCAACGAGGCGCTCGACTTCGAGCCGGTGTATTCCTTACGATTACACGGGGCTATCAATAATCTCTTAACCGGTCAGTCCCTTTTGATTATGCAAAATGTACTGATTTTGAAAATAATTTCCCGGAATTTTTGCAAAAACGAAAATAGGTTGTATCTTTGCATCCACTAAATGCGAAAATAGCTCAGTTGGTAGAGCATAACCTTGCCAAGGTTAGGGTCGCGGGTTCGAGTCCCGTTTTTCGCTCTTATTTCTAATTTGACGCTTTTCAAGCGTTTTCCCGATGAACTTGAATAAAACAGACCCGGATAAGGAAACCGGCAACAGCGTGGGACCGAGTAAAAAAAATGGCGTATTATGGAAGAATACAGTTCGCCAAATACGAAAAAAGATCAGTTGGTAAAAGCATGACCTTGCATCAGATAAGTGATTATAACAGAAGTTATGGATGTATCGGTTGAATCTCCACTAATCACAATTATCACGGTTGTTCTTAATGCGAAAACAAATCTTGAGAAGACCATTCGCAGCGTGGCTGAACAAGATTATCCCGAATTTGAATACATTGTCGTCGACGGCGGCTCTACTGATGGGTCCGTTGATGTTATCCGGCAATTCCATCCTTCGGTTATTTCTAAGTGGTTATCTGAAAAGGACGAAGGAATTTATTCGGCGATGAACAAAGGCGTGAAGATGGCATCAGGTAGCCGGGTCTGTTTTCTCAATGCCGGCGATGTCTTTGCCGATAGCGCTATTATTCGCAAAATAGCGGAAGTTGTTCATCGGTCACAAGATCAACCGGATATTGTGTATGGAAACATATTGGTATGGAAACGTGGACTGAACCGGTTTGTCGAACGAATAGCTCAATCGCCTCGGAATAGTCACAGAATGTATTTTTGTCACCAGAGCGCTTTTGTACGATTGGCTTTGTTGCGTCAATACCCTTTTGATGAGCGATATAGATTGTCTGCCGATTTGAAATTTTTCAAACAATGCAGGTTGGATGGTAAACAATTTTTCCAACTGAATTTTCCGATTGTAATTTACGATACCTTCGGTCTTTCCAATACCGATAGGGAACGGGGATTGCGGGAAAATATATCTGTTGTTAAAGAAATGGATAGAGGATTGGAAAAATATAAGTTCCTTTTTCGCTTGTATTTTGTTATTTACATGAGAAAATTATTTCGGAAACATAAACCCGTAAAGAAATGAACATCGGATTTGACGCAAAAAGAGTAGTACAAAACAATACCGGCTTGGGAAATTACGGCAGGTATGCGATTGAAATATTATCTCGTTATTACCCTGATAATCAATATTTTCTTTTTGCGCCAAAACGAAAAGAGAATGAACGATTAGACACGATACTTAAACAGAAAAATGTTTCATTTGTTTTTCCTTCCGGAATAAGCCGTTTCGCACCAAACATCCGGCGAACCATCGGCTTTTGGAAAGATTTGTTAAATAATCGGATAGAAATTTTTCACGGATTGAGTAACGAATTACCGCTTTTAACCGGGCATTTGAAAATAAAATCGGTTGTGACTATTCATGATTTAATTTTTTTACGTTATCCGGAATTTTATAATCCGATTGACCGGTGGATTTACCGATGGAAATTTCGGCGGGCTTGCCGGGTGGCTGATAAAATCATTGCAGTAAGCGAATGTACCAAACGCGACCTTATTTCTTTTTTTTCAGTGCCTGAAGAAAAAATAGCAGTAATTTACCAAGGCTGTCATCCTAAATTCCAACAGTCGGTGACGGAGGAAAAGAAAAGCGAAATACGGGAAAAATACAAGCTACCTCATCGTTTTTTATTGTATGTCGGCAGTATAGAACCGCGTAAAAACCTATTAACAGCCGTAAAAGCACTTAGGCGGCTTCCCAAAGATATTCAATTGGTTGCAATCGGAAGGGCAACGCCTTATCTATCGAAGGTGGAAGCGTATGCACAGCTATCGGGTGTGGAATCGCGACTTCACATCCGAAACGCTATTCCATTCGGCGATTTACCGGCGATTTACCAATCGGCAGCCGTTTTCCTCTATCCATCCTTATTTGAAGGGTTCGGTATCCCTGTGATTGAAGCCTTGTCAAGTGAAGTTCCCGTTATAGCGGCGACAGGCTCTTGCTTGGAAGAAGCGGGAGGACCCGATTCTGTTTATGTCAATCCGGAAAATGACAGAGAATTAGCTGCCCGAATACTTGAAATCTTAAACGATGAAGCGTTGGCAAATCGCATGAAGGCTGCCGGAAAATTGTATGTCAAAAAGTTTGATGATGAACAAATTGCTTCCGAAATCATTCGCATCTATCAAACATTATGAGCGAAATTTTCGCATGGTTTTCAAGTTCAGTCGCTTTATTTCTGCAACACTCTTCTCAACATCCAAATGACGCTGTGAAGCATATTCTCTTGCTGTAATTTCAAGCATTTCAACTGAAAAATCCATCCGTTGGAACGCTTGAAAAGCCATCTTTTCCGATACTTTTTTGAATTGAACACGGTTCACATCAATCAGTTCAAATAGAATAGCATCATTCTCTTTTTTATACAAAATATTCCCCGGAGAATAATCGGTATGATAAATCTCCTTTTCATGGAGTTGAGCAGTGAAGCGGGCAAATGCTTTCAGTATTTCTATCTCTTCTTCCGTAATTCTTTTTGTCCAAGTAAAATTCCTCATCAAAAAAAAGTCCGTATAGCCGGAAACATAAAAGCTCTCGGATATCAATCCACCTTTGAACAGTTCTATATAAGCGATGGGCTGAGGCGTTTGGAATCCTCTTTCCATGATTTCCAAACTATAAGCATACGATCGTTCCGCTTTGGAAAATCGAAGATAGGTATAAGCCAAACGATTAATAAGATGAGGAACACAAAATGATTTAACCACAATTTTTCCAAAATCCGTTTCAAAAACTTTAACCTCATTTCTACCTTTATAAATCGTTTCGCCTCGGGTTGAAAAAAACGAAGGAATTTCTTTAATTCTTTCACTTAGAACGGTATATTTCGGGTGGACGACAATCCTCATCTGTTTTTTTGGGCAAAGGTAGAGATTTTTATTGTATTTTTATGATTAGTCCTTGTTTTTCAGTTAATAAAATGTTAATTTTGCCGCTACATAAAACGTTTTAATTATGGCAAAAGCTATAAAATTCAGTTTAGTCTATCGCGATATGTGGCAATCGTCCGGAAAATATCAACCGCGCGTTGATCAATTAAAACAGATTGCCCCTGTAATAATAGAAATGGGTTGTTTTTCAAGAGTTGAAACCAATGGAGGCGCTTTCGAACAAGTCAATTTACTTTTCGGGGAAAATCCTAACCGGGCGGTACGCGAGTTTACCACCCCGTTCAATCAAGCCGGCATCCAAACACACATGCTCGACCGCGGGTTGAACGGACTTCGAATGAATCCGGTTCCGGCCGATGTGCGAAAATTAATGTATAAAGTAAAACATGCACAAGGGGTGGATATTACCCGCATTTTTTGCGGATTGAATGACCCGCGAAATATTATTTCTTCGATTCAATATGCCAAAGAAGGGGGAATGATTCCGCAAGCAGCTCTGTGTATTACGTATTCACCAATTCATACAGTAGATTACTATGTAAAATTAGCAGACCGGTTGATCGAAGCCGGAGCTGAAGAAATTTGTTTGAAAGACATGGCCGGGATCGGGCGCCCAAATAGCAACGGTATGATTGTCAAAGGAATTAAAAAAAGACATCCCCATATTCCCATTCAGTATCACGGACATACCGGGCCGGGATTTTCTGTAGCTTCCATGTTGGAAGTCGCTCGCAATGGAGTTGACTATTTGGATGTGGCAATGGAACCCTTAGCTTGGGGAATGGTTCATCCCGATGTGATTACCATTCAAGCAATGTTGAAAGATGCCGGATTTTCGGTACCGGACATCAACATGGAAGCCTATATGGAAGCGCGCCGCTTGAGTCAAATGTTCATGGATGATTTCTTGGGTTATTTTATCGATTCAAGCAATAAAACAATGACTTCCTTATTGGTCGGTTGCGGACTACCCGGCGGAATGATGGGTTCGATGATGGCCGATCTGAAGGGTATGCATAACGCCATCAACCTGGCGCTTAAACAGCATGCTAAGGAAGAAGTAACTTTAAATCATTTGGTAATTCAGCTTTTTAAAGAAGTTGAAGCTATTTGGCCCATGCTCGGTTATCCTCCTCTGGTAACTCCTTTCAGTCAATATGTGAAGAATATTGCCTTGATGAACATTTTTGCAGAAGCAAAAAATGAACCTCGATTTTCTATCATCGACAAAGACAGTTGGAATATGATTCTCGGTAAAACAGGTAAACTTCCGGGACCGTTGGCGCCTGAAATTATTGAATTGGCAAAATCTCTTCAATTAGAGTTTTATGATGGGGATCCCCAAGCGGCTTTTCCGGACGAATTGGATCGTTTCCGCGCCGATATGCAAGCCAAAGGATGGGATGTAGGTCTTGACGAAGAAGAATTGTTCGAATTCGCCATGCACGAGCGTCAATACTTAGATATGAGATCCGGGGCAGCCAAGAACCGTTTCAATCAAGAATTGGAGCAAGCAAAAGAAAAAGCCGGTACGCCCATCATTGTTAAACGCCCGATTGTTGAAATCCCGATGTTCAACTTTGAAGAAATCAGTAAAGAGTATCCCTCTGCCAAGCCTGTTCATGCGCCTTGTAAGGGGCAGGTAATATGGCAATACGACTTGACGGATGAATCGACGGCTCCTTTTGAAGGTTCAACCATTAAAAAGGGAGATAACCTCTGCTACATTCAAAATTTCTATGGCATCGAACCCGTGCCGGTTGGTTACGGAGGAACCATTGTCGGAACGTATGCCGAACAGGGGAAATTGGTTAAAAAAGGAGAAATTTTAGCGTTTATTGATTGAAAAATCGAACTATTGTTATGTTAACTAAAATTTGGCGCATCGTCATTGCGAGGGCGATAGCCCGAAGCAATCCGGAAAAAGGCATGGATTGCTTCGCTCCGCTCGCAATGACGGCATAATAAAATTAACTTAACACTATATATGAAATCATTTTTTATTGGGAATAGAGAAATTTGCCTACCTATCATTCAAGGCGGTATGGGAGTAGGTGTATCGCTTTCGGGGCTGGCTTCAGCCGTTGCCAACGAAGGTGGAATTGGCGTTATGTCATGTGCCGGGTTGGGTCTATTGTACAATTATATTCGCGGCGATTATCTGAAAAATTGCATTTGGGGTCTAAAAGAGGAACTTCGTAAAGCACGTGAAAAGACTCAAGGCATTATCGGTGTAAATATAATGGTCGCTTTATCAAATTTTACGGATATGGTCCGTACATCCATTGCGGAAAAAGCGGATATCATATTCGCGGGAGCCGGATTACCGTTAAATTTACCCTCCTTCCTTACTCCTGACAGCAAAACACTTTTGGCTCCTATCGTTTCATCGGCACGCGCTGCTAAAATAATTTGTGATAAATGGTTAGCAAACTACGGCTACCTGCCTGATGCAATTGTTGTCGAAGGTCCAAAAGCGGGAGGACATTTAGGTTTCAAAAAGGAGCAAATTGATGACGAAAACTATTCGCTTGAACACTTAATACCCGAAGTCGTTGCCATTACAGACGGATACAGCGATAAAAAAACGATTCCCGTTATTGCTGCCGGAGGAATTTCAACGGGAAAAGATATCTTTCGTTTCATTCAACTCGGAGCAGCGGGAGTGCAGTTAGGGAGTCTTTTTGTTCCTACGGATGAGTGCGACGCTTCTCTTGCCTTTAAACAAGTATATATCAACTCTTCACAAAAAGATATGATGATTATCCAAAGTCCCGTCGGAATGCCGGGACGTGCTTTCAACGGTGATTTTATCCGTAATGTGAACGAAGGCAATGAAAAACCGAAAGTGTGTTCTTATCACTGCATCACAACTTGTGATTATACTAAAAGCCCATATTGCATTATAAAAGCACTCTACAACGCAGCTAAAGGGAATATGCGCAAAGGATTTGCTTTTGCCGGGGCAAATGCTTATCTCACCAAAAAAATCAGCAGTGTTAAAGAGGTGATTTCCAAACTAAAAGATGAGTTCTTAAAAGCAGAACTCGAAGAAAATTTAAAGAATCGATTATAAATTAAAAAATAAAATAATCAGTAAAAAACCCTATTAATTTAAAATGCAATGAAAAGTTTTTTTAAAATGTTATTAGCATCTACTTTAGGAGTAGTAATCGGATTTATTATCTTATCCTTTATCGGATTTGTGATCTTTGCAGGAGTGGCAGCTTCCATAGGCAGTTCGCCTCCTTATAATCTACGGAAAAACACAATACTTAAACTGACTCTGAATGAAAATCTGACAATTACCGAACAGGAAAACCCGAATCCTTTTGATGCATTATTTAATCGCTCGGCTGTTTCATACGGTTTAAATGATATTTTATCGGCTATTCGTAAAGCAGAGAAAAACGATAATATCAAAGGCATTTACTTGAATATAGGCTATGCTGAAACGGATTTCACAACGATGGAACCGATTCGCAATGCTTTATCGGAGTTCAAAAAAACCGGGAAATTTGTCGTAGCTTACGGAGAAAATTTTTCACAACCAACCTATTATTTGAGTTCTATTGCCGACAAAATTTTTATGAATCCTTACGGGACCCTCGATTTTAAAGGATTGGCAACTGTGATTCAATTCAACAAGGGGGTTTTTGAAAAATGGGGGGTCGAAATGCAAGTTTATAAGGTAGGAACCTATAAAGCGGCGGTTGAACCGTATATTTTAGACAAAATGAGCGATGCCAATCGAGAACAGGTGACTTCTTATCTGAATGACGCTTGGGGAACAGTCTTGAACAAAATATCCGAGAGCAGAGGCATTCCGGTGGCTCAACTCAATCAATATGCCGATGATTTATTAGTGCTGACCGATCCGAAAAAAACAGTCGAATACAAGTTGGTCGACGAATTAAAATATGCCGATGAAGCGGAAACTTATCTCAAAAATCTTTTAGAGTTAAAAGCAGAAGATAAACTTCGTTTTGCTGACGTAAAAAACATGCTTTCGGTTCCGGAAGCCCGAAAAAAAGTAAGCAAAGATAAAATTGCCGTATTGTATGCGGAAGGTGAAATCATCAGCGACTATCTTACCGGGGTGTTGCCCGGCAATTTCATCACGTCAAAAGAATATGTGAAAGAACTGAATAAACTGAAAGATGATAAAAATGTGAAAGCGGTCGTATTCCGGATAAATTCACGGGGTGGAAGCGCATTTGAAGCAGAACAGATTTGGCATGCGGTGAATGAGCTTAAAGCCGTCAAACCGATTGTCGTATCGATGGGGAGATATGCCGCTTCCGGCGGATACTATATCTCCTGCGACGCCAACCAAATTGTTGCCGAACCAACCACATTAACCGGTTCTATCGGCATTTTCGGCTTAATTCCCAATGGAGCTCAATTAGCAAAGAAAATGGGCGCAACTTACGATGGCGTTTCGACCAATAAATTCTCCGATTTTACTTCAGGAGTATTATCTATTCCTTTTTTAGGGATCGGATTATTACCCTCCCGACCTCTCAATAATGAAGAAGGCGCAAAAGTACAGGCATTTATAGAGAAAGGATATGATACTTTTATCAGTCGTTGCGCCGATGGACGCGGAAAAACCAAAGAACAAATCGATTCCATTGGGCAAGGACGCGTTTGGACCGGGAATCAAGCGCTGAAATTAGGATTGGTTGATGCTTTGGGCGGGATAGATGTTGCTATCCAAAAAGCCGCCGATTTAGCGAAAGTCGACAATTATTCGATCCGTGAATATCCCGTTAAAAAAGATTTTTTTATGATGCTCTTGGAGGGTTCAACCGAAAGCATCGGCGAAAGATTACGGATGGGAATCATCGGAAAAGAGGCATATCAACAAAAGCAAATGCTGAAAGCCTGGCAGAATTTCGATTATCGTCAAGCGATCCTGCCGGAATTTATCAATCAATAAATAAGTTGTTATTAACACCGGTAAAAAAGAAAACGAGTGGCGATTGTGTAGATCGCCACTCGTTCTCATTCAAGAATTGACAAATTTAATTTTAATCTGTGACCTTTATTTTGATATTTCTGAACCAAACATCGCTGCCATGATCCTGAAAACCAATATAGCCTTCGCGCGCATCGCCGCCGACATTAGTCAACATTTCGTAGGCAAGTGGATATTCGCCGCCTTTTTTGAATTTGCCGCTATTGATCAGTTCATTCCATTTCGGAGTCCACAGATGATATTCAACTACGTTTTTACCGTTTTGCTGATAGATTACCGTACCTTGATATACAATGATACCCCCTGTATTCCATTCTCCTACAGGCTTAGCATTTTGCGGTTTAGCCGGGATCATATCATACAACGAAGCCGATTGGCGGTTCCCGTTTTCACCTAATTTAGCATCAAGGTGATTAATATTATCCAAAATCTGATATTCGGGTGAGGAAATCCAAATCTGTTCTCCTTTAATTTCGCGAGCCAAAATGAAAACACCTGAATTAGCGCCTTTTGAAACTTTCCAATCAAAAGTCAATTCAAAATTTTTGAACTTATGCGCAAAAATGAGGTCTCCTCCTTTTTCTGTCTGAGCTTCACCTGTCCCACTGCCTAAAATTTTAAGCGTTTTATTATCAATCGACCACATAGCGGGTACTGTATCTTTATTATATCCTCTCCATCCTTTCAAGGAAGTGCCGTCAAATAACGTAATAAAACCGTTTTTGTCTTTAGGGAATTCATCCAAATTAACTTGAGGTCTGTTCATTAATACATATACCATATTCGTATCGGTCGTCGATTTCATGAGTGTTTCATTAGGGCCTTCGGCAACTAATTTAGGATCAACAGGCTTTGCTTCGGTTTTTACCTCTGCGACAGGCTGCTTTGTTTGTTTTTGAGTGCATGCGGCTAATACAACTACCGCAACAATTGCTAAAAAATAACTAACTTTCTTCATATAATTAGAATCACTAAAGTTATAAAATTAAGCGGGCATTGCCGGTAACGACCAACCTTCTCTGTAAGTATGCTTGATCAGTTCCTGAGCAAACGGTTTGGCAGCGATATCGATTTTCGATTGATTGAAAGTCGGGTGACCATCTTTAATTGAAAAATCATCGGATATTACCATCTTGAACTTGTCGTTGTCGGTAACATTCGTGAATTCCATTTTTTCTCCGCTCCATTCTAATTCTTTCTTCAATCCCTGAAGCCGAACTGCCAATACGCCCATCACTACCATTTCGTTGAACGGACCTGCTTCGCTGAAATCGGAAGCGGTCGGCACACGGTTTTCGGGACTTTCTTTGCAAGCGCGCACCCAATCCATTTCATGGCTTAAAGTCACTTCGCGTTGTGTTTTTGGCGAATTAGGTTTTCTACCGGAAAGCAACCAAGGATTTGCGCCATAACAGCTGCAAATTAAAGTATCTTTCGTTCCGTGGAAAATAACCGGTCCATCGATATCCAAAAATTTATCTTTTGGCATTCCTTTCGGGATTAACGGAGTAATGCCTCCATCAGTCCAATAAACTTCTACTTCCGGATATTTTACTTTTTTGGTATCCATATTCGGGCGAGCAGGGAACGTTAACCGTACGCTTTGTGCTGTTGGAGCGCAATCGGTCAATAACAAAGTTGAACTGCCCTGTACTTTGGTAGGATACCCTAATTTCAGTCCTTTAAAAATTGGGTGCATCACGTGGCAAGCCATATCGCCGAGTGCGCCGGTACCATAATTCCACCATCCGCGCCAGTTCCATGGAGTGTAAATTTCGTTGTATGGAATATACTTTGCCGGACCGGTAAACAAATCCCAATTCAATGTATCGGGAACCCATTGACCTTTCGGCGCATTTAAGCCTTGAGGCCAGATAGGACGGTTAGTGCCGCAATCTACTCTGCTCACGTCGCCGATTTCACCTGCTGCAATCCAGTCGCAAACCTGGCGAACACCTCCGTCAGAACTCCCCTGGTTACCCATTTGAGTTGCTACTTTGTATTTGGCTGCTAATTTAGTTAACAAGCGCGATTCATAAACAGAATGCGTCAAAGGTTTTTGCACATACACGTGCTTGCCCATCGTCATAGCCGTAGCTGCAACGATTGCGTGCGTATGATCGGCAGTTGCCACAATGACGGCGTCGATGGATTTACCCATTTCGTCGTACATTTTACGCCAATCCCAATACTTCTTTGCGCCCGGATTTTCGCTGAATACGGGCCCTGCATATTTCCAGTCAACATCGCAGAGAGCAACGATATTTTCCGTACCCTTCACCGCTTTGATGTTGTGATTACCCATACCGCCGATACCGACGGCTGCAATATTCAGTTTGTCACTTGGAGCCGTAACTCCACTAATACTTTTTCCCATAACAATATTTGGGATAATTGTTAAACCCAGAGCTGCTGCTCCGCCTTTTTGAAGGAATGACCTTCGATTCATAGAGTTAGACATAGTCTTACAGATTATTTTATAATGAATAAATTTAATTTAAAACAACGATGCCAAAGGTATTACTTTTATTTAACAAAATAAGCTTCCTGATAGAAGAAATGCAGAAAAAAGGTGTTTTTTTAAATACTTTAACATTTTGTAGAGTAAAAAAAAGGAGTATAGCGCTATTTTTCAAATAAATTTCTTATTTTTGCAGGGTGATTTATAAAGGAATTTGAGGATTATGCTGAAAGAAATCTTATCCATTTCCGGGAAACCGGGATTATTTAAGTTGATTTCCAAAGGGAAAAATTTGTTTATTGCGGAATCGTTAATTGACCAAAAACGCATACCGGTGTATACAAGAGATAAAATGGTTACATTGGGTGACATCACCATGTTTACCACCAATGGTGATGTTCGCTTGAGCCGAATCCTTCAAGCCATTAAACAAAAAGAAAACGGCGAAGCAATCTCTTTTTCACCGACCATTAATCCGGAAGAATTAAGAGCTTATTTTTCCCAAGTGTTACCCGATTTCGATCGTGAAAGAGTGTATCCTTCCGAAATCAAAAAAGTAATGAATTGGTACAATCTGTTGGTAAAAACAGGATTAACCGAATTTGATGAAGAGAAAGAACAAGCAACGGGAGAAACCGAAAATGAAAAAGTTGAAAACAGAGAAGAAAATAATGACGAAACTAAAAATAAGGAGGACGAATAAAAATGAGCGACCCAAATGAAACATTCGAATACGACGACGATGCCGCTGTGGAATTTATCCACAATCATCTTCCTCAAGACTTAAAAGAGAAATTCCCGGAGGATACACTCTATTATCTATTGGATCTTATCTGCGAATTCTACGAAAAAAATGATTATTTGAATGATGATGATGAAGAAAAAGAAGAAAGAGAACTGATTGCATTCATGATCAAAGAAGCTCGAAAGGATGCCATTGGAAGTTTTTTACCGGATGATATTTTGATGGTTTTACGAGCGGAAGAAGCGTATATGGATACCTTAAATATTGAGGAATAAAAAGTTAGCAAAATTCTTCAGAGAATTTATATGCGCTATCATTTTTAGGTATGCAGACTTTGGTATAATAATTGTAATAACATTTTTAATCAGTATATTTTAATAATATTTACAACATGAGAAAAATAAATTTATTTGCAAGCTTAATGCTTTGTATTGCTATTGTGTTTTCAGGATGTAACGCTAGCAATACGGTAAAAGGAACAGCCATTGGTGGCGGAGGCGGGGCAGCCGTAGGTGCCGGAATCGGGGCTTTAATCAATGGTGGAAAAGGAGCTGCCTGGGGTGCAGGAATCGGCGCTATCGTCGGAGGTGCAGCCGGCGCTTTAATCGGAAACAAAATGGATAAGCAGAAAAAAGAATTGGAGCAAATCCAAAGCGCTCAAGTTGAAACCGTAAACGATGGACAAGCCATCAAAGTTACGTTTGATTCCGGCATTCTTTTTGCTACTAATTCAAGTACTTTGAACCAAGCTTCTATAAACGCTCTAACTCAATTTTCCAATTCCTTGAAAACCAATCCCGATACCGACGTTCAAATTTTTGGTCATACCGATAGTACCGGTTCGGATAAAATTAACATCCCTCTTTCTCAACAACGAGCAGGCTCTGTTCAAAATTTCCTGATAGGGCAAGGGATACTAAATTCACGGATGACATCGCAAGGTATGGGTTCTTCTCAACCGGTTTCCGATAACGGTACGGTTTCAGGGAGGGCACAGAATCGCCGTGTTGAAGTGTTCATTCTTCCGAATGCTAAAATGATTCAAGAGGCTCAGGCCGGAACACTGAAATAAATAAACCGTAATAAGCTATGAAAATGGGTAGAGGCGTTGTATATACAGCGCCTCTGCTTTTTTATCTGTTTTCAAAAATCTCTTCCGAAACAATCTGAGGTTTTATTTTGACTTCTTCTTTTCGATCTTTAATACTGAAATTGACGATATTTGTACCGGATAAATTAATATACGACCGGAAATAAAACAAATAAGAAAAAACGGTTGAAAATTCCGGTTTTCTAAATTCATCTTGTATCAGTGCATATTTCATTTTATCCCACAACATACATCGAGTAAATCCTTCCGCATTGGTGAATTGCGTATTCGGATCGCGGAACGAAGAGGTTTTATAGATAAACTGTTTGTAGTTGTTATCGGCCGTTTTAACATTGTTGACAAATTTAATTCCATTGATTTTTTCAATGATGTCTCCCGCTTGAATTCCTGCCATTGCTGCCGGCGAAGCCGGATCAACTTTCGTAATTTCTTTCAAATTATCCATATTATAATGAATACCTGTGTAATTGTATCTTGAACGGCTGTAATAAAATTGAGCGGTTTCCCGCGTTTTAGGATAGGGATATAGCATAAACATCAATGGAATATGAAACTCTGCATAATCTGCAAGCGAATAATTGGATTGCAGAAGTTCTTCGGCTTCACATTGCCAAACCGGCAAAGTTTGATTTTTTTTATTGTCAATCAATCGGATTCCCAATTTCAAAAAGAATTTGGCTTGATTAGTATGAATCAAAGGATTATAATAAATGGGCAGATTTTCCGGCGCTTTTGTTCGGATATTATAGCGAACAGCGACCGGAAATTTATCGGATTGAGAACTGTTTCGAAAATTAGGATTGGGAATAAGAGAATAATCGGTATGAACAATTAAATCGGGGTTTTTTTCGGAATACTTTAATCCTTTTTCCTCCAAACTTTTTCGGATAGAAGCGTTTATAGCCTTTTCCAAAACCAAATTATTGGGGTTCGGAGCGGCAAAACCAAAACTTGTATAGTACATTAAATTATAATCCGGATTAACGGTTGTTTTAAATGGGCAAGTAAATGCCCGAGTTTGCACATCTTCCAAGCTATAAAACGAATAGATGCTTGCTAAATCTTTTTCCGCCAGCGAATTATTTAATTGACAATATTTTTCTATCGTTCGATTTTTCTCTCTCCCATTTAAATTACTTACAGTTAATTGAATTTGAGCAGGTGAGCTTTGCAACAACTTGAGGATTGTCTCAATATTCTCACCGGTTGTGGATTTCCCGGCTATCGATTCGATAATATCGTTGACGCACAGTCCGGCAGCATCTGCCGAGGAATTAGGCGTCACACTTAAAACAACCGGTTGGAGATATCCCCAATTTTTTTGCATACTGATTTCAAAGGTAAAACCATATTGGCATACCATCGTCGATCCCGCTTGAGAAAAAACAAGTAAGCATGAGATGAAAAATATTAAAAGGAAAGCGAATCGTTTCATAATTCATAATTTATAATTATTCCAAAGCTTGTAGAATATCAGCTTTTAAATCATCGAATCGCTCCAAACCAACAGACAAGCGCAGCAGGTTGTCGGGAACTTCCACCATTTTCTTGAGTTCCGGGCTTAAGGTACCATAAATCGTAGATTCAGGATGTATAATCAAGGTCTTATTATCAAATAAATTCGTTGCTCTGCGGATGACTTTCAAGCGGTTAAGAAAAGCATAACATTTCGCTTTGTCTTTCAAGCTGAAAGTCAGCATAGCGCCCGGATAGTCTCCGAATTGCTTTTTACTTATTTTATAAAATGGATCGGAAGGCAAACCATTGTATTTCACGGATTCCACTTGAGGTTTTTTTTCAAGAAAATAAGCCAAATCCAAGCAAGTGTGTGAAGCTCGATAGAATCGCAAATCCAATGTTTCCAAGCCTAAATTTTGCAGATAAGCCACTTGCGGAGACATCACCGCGCCCATATTCCGTGCAATTTCTCCTCGAAGTTTTGCTTGAAACGCCTTTTCTCCGGTTTGTTTAGCCAAATCGTGAAGTTTAGGCGATTGTGCCCAATCGTAAGACTGATAGTCTAAAATCAAGCCTCCAATGCCGGTGGCTCCTCCGGAAATATATTTGGTACTTGCAACGATTTCAATGTCAACGCCCCAATGTTCGGCATGGAAAGCGGGCCATGGCACAATCGTGGTATCGGCAATAAATGGAACGCCTTTTTTATGCGCTATTTCGGATAGCGCTGCCAAATCGGCGACTTCCATGTGAGGATTAGTGATTATTTCCGTAAATACGGCACAGGTATTATCATCAATGTTTTTTTCTACATCTTTAATATCTAACATATTACAAAACCGGACCTGCACACCGAAGGCTTTCAAGGTAAGATAAAAAAGAGAAAATGTATTCCCAAATAAATGCGATGTAGTTACAATGTTCGATCCTGCTGAAGCGATAGTCAGAAAGGTATTGGAGATGGCAGCCATTCCTGATGCGACGGCCATAACATGTTTTGCTCCGGAAGCGGTTTGTATCCGGGATTCAAACGCTTCCACAGTCGGGTTGGAAATCCGGGTATAAGTGTGTCTTCCGCTTTTTCCGAGGAAAGCTTCTTCCATTGCTTCAGCCGTATCAAATTCAAAGGCGGCAGTGCTGTAAATCGGCATAGAAATTGATCCATGTACGTCTTTTTGCGGGAAAGGCTTGTTAATAATATCCGATGTCGGATAGGTTGTTTTAACTGTCATAGTTATTTAAATAATTAATTCGCAAATATAGATGAAATTTATTGAATTACACACAGAAGAATAAAAATATGTTCGAAATATACAGCCAATGGCTACACTTTTCATTGAAACCGGCGAACGTTTATTTGCATAATTAAGCGCTTTATCGTATTTTTGCTTTCCTTATGGATTTACTGCAATATGCTTTTTTTCGCAATGCGCTGATAGGTAGCGTATTTACATGTATTTCCTGCGGGTTGGCAGGATCATACATTGTCTCTCGCCGTTTGGTTTTTATCAGCGGAGGGATTACACATGCTTCGTTCGGAGGATTAGGATTGGGATTTTATTTGGGGATTTCTCCCATCCTATCGGCTTTACTGTTTTCGATAGCCTCTGCTTTCGGCGTAGAATGGCTTTCGAAAAAGCAAGATGTGAGAGAAGATTCCGCTATTGCTGCTGTTTGGGCTTTAGGAATGGCTTTGGGAGTTATTTGTATTTTTCTGACACCCGGCTATACGCCGAATATATCGGCTTATTTATTTGGAAACATCTTAACAATCACTTTTTCGGATATTTTATTTGCCGGAACGCTTGCCATTATTTTATCGGTTCTGTTTATGTTTTTTTTCAAGCCGATACTTTATACAGCTTTTGATTCGGAATTTGCCAAAACACAAGGAATAAAAGTTGCTTGGATAGAACACCTGATGATGTTGGTTATCGCTGTAACCATAGTCTCTTCTATTCGTTTGATAGGAATTATGTTACTGATGTCCTTGTTAACGGTTCCGCAAATGACCGCCAATTTATTTACTTCACGATTTCAAAAAATTATTTTGTATTCCATCGGATTAGGGATGGTTGGCTGTATTTCGGGACTTTTTATATCTTATAGCTTTAATATTCCTTCGGGAGCGGCAATCATTTTTGTTCAGATAATTATTTTTTTACTATGTAAAACCGCTCTATTTCTTTATCAAAAGACAATAAAACATACATAAATTTGTTTAAAAAGGGTGAATACGACAAAAAGCATTGTTGCAATGTCGGTACGTAAATTCATTAAATAGCATTCAATTGAAAGTACGTAGCTTCTTATTTCTTTTAGGGATTGTTTTGCTTGAATCTTGCACATCAACCAAGAATACGAGCGGAACGCGGTGGTATCATTCGTTTAATACCCGTTATAACGTATTTTTCAATGGGAACGAAGCTTTTAATCAAGCATGGAAAACGCAATTGGAAGGATATTCGGAAAATTATTCCGAAATGATATTTATGCATCCCGTTTCGGCATTGCCAAAAGATAAAGCAAATTCCGGCGGACCGTTCGACAGAGCAGTCGAAAAAGCTGTTAAAGCTATTAAAATGCATTCCATCCAAACAAAACCGAACAGAAAACAAGGCAAACAAAATGATCCCAAATACAGGGAATTTTTAAACAGGAAAGAATTTAATCCTTTCCTTCATAATGCTTGGATGCTGATGGCAAAATCGCAATTCTACAATGGCGATTTTTTGGAAGCCGCCAGTTCATTCTCTTACATCTCCCGCTTGTATGAATCACAACCCGAAATCGCTGTTCCCGCTAAGATTTGGAAAGCGCGTAGTTACGCTGAAATGGGGTGGTTTTACGATGCCGACGATATTTTATCAAAATTGAATAAGACGCAACTATCTAAAAATCAAAACGATTTATATTCTTCGGTTTATGCCGATTTTTTAATAAAACAAAAACAATACGCAGATGCCATTCCTTATATGAAAACTGCCATTCGATCGGAAAAAAATAAATTACAGCGAACTCGAACAAAATACCTTTTAGGGCAACTGTACACTGCCACCGGTCAAAAAGAACCGGCATACAAAACTTTTGGTGAAGTGTCAAGCGCCAACGCTCCATATATTCTTGAGCTAAGCGCTAAAATTCGTCAAACGGAAGTTTATCCCGGGGGAGATATCAATAAAATTAGCAAACAATTGAATCAAATGACCAAGAGCTCGAAAAACACAGAATATTTAGACCAAATTTACTATGCCCTGGGTAATGTATATATGACGGTTCCCGATACGGCTAAAGCGATTCGTAGTTATGAATCAGGCGTCGAGAAAAGTTCTCGCGGAGGAATAGACAAAATGCTTAACCAAATAAAATTAGGCGATATTTATTTTAACCTGCGAAAATATTTAAAAGCGCAACCGAATTATTCAGAAGCGTTAGGGCAATTGAAAAAAAACGACGATGCTTATCCGCGCGTATCCAAACGTTCGGAAGCCTTAGATGCATTGGTTGTTCATGTTGAAGCAAAGGAATTGCAGGACAGTCTTCAACGCTTAGCACGAATGACTGAAGAAGAACGATTGTCCGTGATCAAGAAAATCATTGATGACTTGATAAAAAAGGAAAAAGAAGAAAAAGAGAAAGCCGGCCGGAAAGAATATCAAGCAAAACAAGAAGAATTGCAAGAACAGCAACAGAACGGCCGACCAATGCTACCAAAAGTTCCAAGCAACAGTGTTTTACCCGGAGAATCCGGCGCTTTTTATTTTTACAATCCACAAGTAGTAGCAATCGGGAAAACTACTTTCCAACAAAAATGGGGACGGAGAAACCTTGAAGATGATTGGAGAAGAAGGAATAAAGCGGGAGGTTCTGATTTTAATGATACATCTGCAACTACAGATACGAACAAGCAAGAAGGAATGAATGTTTCCACAGCGGAAAACTCCGACCTGTCAGCAGATGTTTCATCTCAACCGAACGATACAATCAAGACCTCAACCGATCCGAAAGATCCGCAATTCTATCTGCAACAAATTCCGATGACGGAGGAAGATATAACTGCCTCCAATTTGATTATTGCTAACGCATTATTCAAAATGGGAGTTATTTACAGAGACCTGTTAGAGGATAATCAAATGGCTTTGGAAACATTTGAAGAATTTAATTCCCGCTTCCCTGACAATGAAAATAAATTACAAGCGTATGAATATATTTATCTCATTAATTGGCAGGATGGAAATATGGATAGTGCCAATGCGTATAAATCTAAAATCCGCGAAGAATTTCCGAAAAGCGATCTTGCAATTGCCATGGCAGATCCCGATTACGAATACAACCGTAAACAGATGAGCATTATACAAGACTCGTTATATCAACAGACTTACGAAGAATATTTAACAGGAAACATAAAAACCATCCGCGAAAATTATCAATGGATTTCAAAAAAGGACAATCAATCGAAATTACTACCTAAATTTATGTTCCTCAATGCCTTAAGTTTTGCTATAACCAATGAACCGGATACTTTTAAGATATTATTGAAAGAATTGATCGAGAAATTTCCCAATGAAGATGTGGCGGCATTGTCGTCTGAAATGATGAAAGGTTTTCAGCGAGGACTCCTTCTATCGGCTTCCGGTGATAATATGTTGGCAAGAGGTAGTTTATTTAACATTCGCTTCGGAGGAGGTGAAAACAATCAAGCAGTTCCCGATTCATTACTCATGTTTTCCGATTCCATTGCATGCCCCCATGAATTACTGTTAATTTATCCGAAAGGAAGTTTTAACGATAATTTATTGTTGTATGCGGTCGCCGGTTTTAATTTCAGCAATTTTACAATGAATGATTTTGATTTAGTAAGAACAACTATAGGGGAAATCAGTTTATTACGAATCAAGGGATTCAACAATCAAGACCAAGTTATGCAATATCTTCGGAAAATACAACAACCGGAAGGATATGCAAACGAATGGGGCCGGCAAGTGGTTATGGTGCCGATTTCATCGGATAATTATTCCATTTTAATCAAAGGTAAAAGTTTGGAAGAATACATGTCTTTCTTTGAAAAACATTTTACGCAAGGAAATGAAAGTTTAATCGCACAATGGCATTTAAAACAAATCGAAGAAATGAAGGTGGTACAGGAAGACGAAGGAGAAAAATTATTGCCGAAAACCGAAGAAAAAACAACCGAAGAAGAGCAACCTCAAAATACAAATACACCGATTAATACCGGTCAATCGGTCTTACCAACCGAACCCAAACAAACGGTTAAATCGGATACTTTATCCAATGCCGCCGGTATCACCTCAGATGAGGTCGCCAATTCCGTAAATGAAATATATTCCAAAGCTTCGGATAAAATAGACGAAGCTTCCAATGCAATTAATTCTTTTGCTTCGGATCCGATTCGCGGCTTTCTGAATTTGTTCAAACGAAACCATTCGAACAATACCATCGAAGAATATGCCAAGCAACAAGAGAAAGAGGAAAAAGAAAAGAAAAACCGGTTGCAAAAAGAACAAAACGAAAAAGATAAAATCGCTAAAGCTGCAGCCAAACAGCAGGAAAAAGAGAAAAACGAATCAGCAAAAAAACAAGCGGAAGAAGCAAAAGCTACGCTTAAGGCAAATCAACAACTGCAAAAAGAAGCGGCTAAAGCTAAGGAAACGGAAAAAAAGCAAAAAGAAGCTGAAAAGAAACGATTGGCTAAAGAAAAAAAGGATGCGCAAGAAAAAGCCCGGAAAAAGAAACAGGAAGACCAAAAAGCCAAGGAAAAAGAACGTAAAGAAAATCAAAAACAAAAGGAAAAAGAACGTGAAGCAGCTCGAAAACAAAAAGAGAAAGAAAGGAAAGAACGTTTGAAGAAGTAATTAAACATATACATATGAAAAAAGACAGACTTTTGTGGGCAGACGATGAGATCGATCTTTTGAAACCGCATATTCTTTTCTTGGAAGAAAAAGGTTTTGAAGTCGTTACCGTATATAGCGGCCGAGATGCCGCTGATTGCTGTCGGGAGCAAACCTTCGACCTGATCTTTTTGGATGAGAATATGCCCGGATTAAGCGGTTTGGAAACCTTGGCGGTCATCAAAGAAAATAATCCCGATACACCGGTTGTTATGATCACTAAAAGTGAAGACGAGGGAATCATGGATCAGGCAATCGGCAGCAAAATTGCAGACTATCTGATTAAGCCGGTTAACCCGAATCAAATTTGGCTTTCAATCAAGAAAAATTTACATAAAAATGAAATTATCACACAAACCACCACTACCGGTTATCAACAGGATTTTACTAAAATCGGTATGCAAATTAACGATTCTTTAACCGCCGACGATTGGAAAGAAGTATATAAAAAATTAATTTATTGGGAATTGGAATTGGGAGTGTCTCAAACGGGAATGTCCGATCTACTCCGAATACAAAAAACCGAAGCCAACCTGCTGTTTGGAAAATTTGTGAAAAACAACTATGAAAATTGGATGAACCATCCCGAGAGGCGCCCTCTGATGAGTCCCGACATTTTCAAAACCCGTTTATTCCCGTTACTTGATCAAGGAGAAAAGATTTTCTTTGTTTTAATCGATAATTTCCGCTTCGATCAGTGGAGGGAAGTAAAAGATATGCTGTCCGACCGGTATACTTTTAACGAAGACTTGTATTATTCCATCTTACCTACTGCAACACAATACGCTCGCAATGCTATTTTTTCAGGATTAATGCCGGCGCAAATAGAAAGAATGTTTCCCGATTTATGGGTAGACGAAGAATCGGAAGAAGGTAAAAACTTGAATGAAGAACCTTTGATTCGTACCCAAATCGAACGTTTCCGAAAAAAATACAGTTTTGCTTATTATAAATTAAACGATTCGGTTCAAGGAGAAAAACTGTTGCAAAATTTCAATCAGTTAGACAACAATCAATTGAATGTGATTGTGTTGAATTTTGTTGATATGCTCTCACATGCGCGTACAGAATCTAAAATGGTTCGTGAATTGGCTTCCACAGAAGCCGCCTACCGGTCGCTGACCCGCTCTTGGTTCAAACATTCTACGACCCTTGAACTTTTCCGGAAAATGTCGGAAAAAGGATGTAAAGTGATTCTTACGACTGATCACGGAACCATTCGCGTTACCGACCCCATAAAAGTGGTTGGAGATAAAAATACAAATACCAATTTGCGATACAAATTAGGTAAAGTTTTGACATATAATCCTAAAGAAGTTTTTGAAATCAAGGATCCGGAGAAAGCAGGACTCCCGGCGCCTAATCTCAGTACGAGATATATTTTTGCCCTGCAAGAAGATTTCTTTGTCTATCCCAACAATTTTAACTATTACGTTTCCTACTATGCCAACACCTTTCAACACGGAGGCATTTCTTTAGAAGAAATGCTGATCCCAATCGTTACTTTGGAACCGAAAAGTTAAGCATTCTTACTATTTGCATAATTTCATCGGTTATTTTCCGGGAAAAATACTTATCCCAACACCGCTTCCACCGTATTCACCGTTCCTGCCGGATACATCGGAATAATATTCCCTTTAACCTCTTCACCATTCACCTTTAACCTTTTTACCCCTTTCATCACTCCGCTGTTTTTAATCTCAATGTGATAGGTAGCTCCCCTGAATTTCCGTGTAACCCGAAAGTCTTTCCAATCTGCCGGAATACAGGGATTGATTTCCAAACCTTCATACCCCGGCTTGATCCCCAGAATGAATTGGGTGATTGCATAATAATTCCATGCTGCTGTTCCGGTCAGCCACGAGTTTTTGGCTTCTCCGGGTTTGAAAGCGTCTTTGCCTGCAATCATTTGCGAATAAACGTAAGGTTCCACTTTGTGCAAATCGGAAATATTTTCGGTGTAGGAGGGGCAGATTTTTCGGTAATATTCCCAAGCATAATCGCCTCGTCCTAAAACAGTTTCGGCAATCATAATCCAAGGGTTGTTATGGCAGAAGACGCCGGCATTTTCTTTGTATCCTGCCGGATAAGAAGAGATTTCACCGTATTCGACTTTATATTCCGTAAATGCAGGATTATTTAATACAATACCCTGTTCGCAGTCTAAGTATTTCTTTACCGAATCCAACGATTTCCGAACCATACCTTCTTCCATGCCGATTCCTGCCATGGCGCACCAGCCCTGCGATTCGATAAATATCTTCCCTTCATCGTTTTCTTTGCTGCCGATTTTATTTCCGAAATAATCGTAAGCGCGGAGATACCAATCGCCGTCCCATCCATGCTTTTTAATTACTTCGACCATGCCGTTGATGAATGTTCCGGCGCGTTCGGCTTCGTCGTTTTTACCGATTTTTCGGCAAAGTTCTACATAGTCGCGACCGCAAACAACGAATAATCCGGCAATCATCAACGATTCCGCCTTTGAGCCTTCCGTCTTGTTTTCGGTAGTCTGAAACGATTCGTCGGGATCCCACGAAAAGCAGTTCAGGTTTAGGCAATCGTTCCAGTCGGCGCGACCGATGAGGGGCAGTAAGTGAGGACCTAAATTATTAATTACATGGTCGAAAGAAACCGTCAAATGATGAAACAGCGACTGTTCCGATCCCGCTTGATTGTCGAAAGGAACAGCTTCATCGAGGATAGAGAAATCGCCGGTTTCTTTCAGATAAGCGACCGTTCCGAAAATCAGCCACATCGGGTCGTCGTTAAAGCCTCCGCCGATATCGTTGTTTCCGCGTTTTGTCAACGGTTGATATTGGTGGTAACAGCCCCCGTCCGGGAATTGAGTAGAAGCAATGTCGATGATGCGTTGCCGCGCCCGCGCCGGAATCTGATGAACAAAACCGACCAAATCCTGATTGGAATCGCGGAATCCCATGCCTCGCCCGATACCTGATTCAAAGAAAGAAGCCGAACGTGAGAAATTAAAAGTAATCATACATTGGTATTGATTCCAGATATTGACCATCCGGTCTAATTTTTCTTCATGGCTTTTCAGCACATAAATGCTCAACAAATCGTCCCAATACGCTTTCAGTACATCAAAAGCGGTTTGAACTTTGGCAACCGTATCAAATCGGGCAATCGTAGCTTTCGCCATACGCTTGTTGATGATTCCTTTGGATTCCCATTTGTCGTCTCGGTTTTCGTATTCCACATAACCCAATACGAATATCAATTCTTTTGTTTCCCCCGGTTGCAGTTCTATTTCAAGATAATGCGATGCGATGGGCGACCAGCCGTGAGCAACGGAATTTGAGGGTTTTCCCGTCATCACCGCTTGCGGATCGCGAAACTCGTTGTATAAACCGATGAACGATTCCCTATCGGTGTCATATCCATGAATCGGCGCATTGACGCTGTAATAGGCATAGTGATTCCTGCGTTCTTTATATTCGGTTTTATGATAAATGACCGAGCCTTCGATTTCCACTTCGCCCGTAGAAAAATTGCGCTGGAAGTTTTCCATATCGGTGGCAGCGTTCCATAGGCACCATTCGGCAAAAGAAAAGAGCTTGATTTTTTTAGATTCACCGGTTTTGTTTGTTAATTTCACCTTTTGAACTTCCGCCCAAGTATTCAGCGGAACAAAAAAGAGAACTTCCGCTTCGATTCCGTTTTTCTCACCGGTAATCGTCGTATAGCTCATCCCGTGACGGCACTCGTAGCGGTCTAATTCCGTTTTACAGGGTTTCCATCCCGGCGACCAAACCGTTCCGCAGTCGTTGATGTAGAAATACCGTCCGCCATTATCCATAGGAACGTTGTTGTAGCGGTAGCGAGTAATCCGCCGGAATTTAGCGTCTTTATAAAAAGAGTAACCACCGGCAGTGTTAGAAATTAAGGAAAAAAAGTCTTCATTGCCCAAATAGTTTATCCAGGGCCATGGCGTTTGCGGATTTGTTATCACATATTCCCGCCGTTGATCGTCAAAATATCCGTATTTCATCTGTATGTAAATTATATTTTATGTGCGAATTTCATTGTTACATTCTATGTATCATTTTACTCCCGACAAAAGTAGTATGAAAAACCGGAAAGACAATAATATTGATTAATAAATCTTTCCATGTAAGCATTATCGTATAGAAAAACTGTTGTATATTTGTATCTTATTATATAGGATAATGATCAAAGAGAAAATAATATTGGGTGTTGATCCGGGCACTACGGTTATGGGTTACGGATTGATAAAAATTATTGATAATAATCCATTTTTATTAGCGATGGGTATTTTGGAACTGAATAAATCGGACGATCATTATCTGAGATTGCGTCGAATTTTTGAAAGAATATCCGGTTTGATTGATGAGTTTTTACCCGATGAAATGGCGATTGAATCGCCTTTTTACGGGAAAAACGTACAAAGTATGTTAAAATTGGGACGCGCACAAGGTGTCGCTATGGCGGCAGCTCTTTCGCGTGATATACCGATTTATGAATATGCCCCTTTGAAAATAAAAATGGCAATAACCGGCAATGGAAGGGCATCCAAAGAACAAGTAGCCGATTTATTACAACGTTTTTTAAAAATTCCTCGGGAGAATATGCTTCCTCAATTGGATGCTACCGACGGTGTTGCTGCCGCATTATGCCATTTCTTTCAATACAATCGCCCGCAATCGGAAACTTCTTATACAAGTTGGAAAGATTTTATAAATAAAAATAAACAAAGAATACAATTAAACGGATGAAAACAAAAATTTTAGTTACCGGAGGCACCGGATACATCGGTTCTCATACCACAGTAGAATTACAAAATGCCGGATACGAAGTAATTATCGTAGATAATCTTTCCAATTCGGATATCAAAGTTATTGACGGGATAGAACGAATAACCGCCGTTCGCCCCGGTTTCGAAAAAGTCGATTGTACAAATAGAAGCGCCATGCGGGAAGTATTTGAAAAAAATCCCAATATCAAAGGAGTGATTCATTTTGCTGCAAGTAAAGCGGTAGGGGAGTCGGTTTACAAACCGTTGTTGTATTACCGAAATAATATCGTTTCATTATTAAATTTATTGGAATTAATGCCCGATTTCGGAGTCGATGGATTGGTGTTCTCCTCTTCCTGCACGGTTTACGGACAACCTGATCAATTGCCTGTAACTGAGCAAGAGCCCATAAAACCTGCATGCTCGCCCTATGGAAATACCAAACAGATCAGTGAAGAAATTATTCGTGATGCTATTCATTCAGGGACTTCATACAAAAGTATTATTTTGCGTTATTTTAATCCTATTGGAGGGCATCCTTCCGGAGAAATCGGAGAATTACCCATAGGCGTCCCTCAAAATTTAGTCCCCTTTTTAACACAGGCTGCCGCCGGAATCCGAAAAGAATTAGCTGTTTTCGGGAATGATTATAATACTCCGGACGGGTCCTGTATCCGCGATTACATCAATGTCGTTGACTTGTCGAGAGCGCATGTGACTGCTATGGATCGATTATTAAAAAACAGTTCCTGTTCATCCGTCGAATATTACAATATAGGAACCGGTAAAGGATTATCGGTATTAGAATTAATCACACTCTTTGAAAAAGCGACGGGAGTAAAAGTTCCGCATCGAATCGTAGAACGAAGAGAAGGCGATATTGAACAGATTTGGGCCGATCCGCGCTATGCAAATGAAGTCTTGGGGTGGAAGGCTGTTGAGACTATTGAAGATACTTTACGCTCAGCCTGGCGTTGGCAACAAAAATTTCAATAATGCGCGATAGATTATGTATACAGGTAAATTCTTTAACGAGCGGGCTAAAGCCATCGGATTCCTTTTAGTTTTAATTTTATTGGCTTTCTTAATTGTGTATGAGCTCCGCTATTTTTCAAGTTCACTGCTGGGAGCATTGACTTTATACATCCTTTTAAGAAAGCCTTACCGAAAATTACGAGCGAAAGGATGGAACAAATTATTGGCTACGGTCGTTTTGGTGGTTTTAACTTTCTTAATTATTCTGATTATCGGCGGGGGAATATCGGGTGTCATTTATTCAAAAATTAAATATTTTAATCCTCAAACCATTATTGAAAATATCAGACTTGTTCATGATTCAGCTATTGAAAGGTTTGGTCATGCCATTTTCCCGGAAGATATCGTCGTAAAAGGCGCTCAATGGTTGGGAAGCGCTTTGCCGGGCGTACTCTCCGCTACAGGAAATGTAATTGCCAATGTTATTCTGATGGTCTTTGTTCTTTTCTTCATGTTGCAGAGCAGCGAAGAATTTGAGCAAGGTCTTGATAGTTTTCTTCCTATTTCAAAAGAAAATATCCGTCTATTAAAAGTAGAAACCAACAATATGATTATCAGTAATGCCATCGGGATTCCGGTAATTATGCTGCTGCAGGGATCGCTATCCGCGTTGGCGTATTGGTTTACCGGCGCCGGCGACCCGATCATTTGGGGATTATTAACCGGATTTGCCGGCTTAATTCCGGTAGTCGGCACGGTTGTAATTTGGGTACCGCTGTCGCTTAATCTGCTCATCGGAGGAAATATTCAGTCCGGCATTCTTCTTCTCATTTGGGGGATCTGCATTATCTCACTGATTGAAACCGGTATCCGCATGATATTTTTGAAAAAATATGCCAATGTTCATCCTTTAGTACCTCTCTTTGGAGTTATCTTAGGCATCAATCTGTTTGGCTTTTGGGGAATTCTTTTTGGTCCTTTGGTAATCTCCGGATTCTTGTTGTTAGTTAAGATTTTTCACAGTGAATTTTTGACTAACTGAAAAAGTCGGGCATTAATATTCTTTGAATTGTTTTTGATAAAAATAATTGCGGATATATTTTGATATTGAAATCAATATCATTATCTTTGTATCGTAATAATTAAGCGATTGACAAAATGAAATATTCAGAATTAGAAAAGAAAATTAAAGATACAACAAATTGCCGGTTCTTTCGGAATGGGAGTAGACATCCTATTTGGAAAAATCCGGATACCGGAGAGCTTTTTGAAATGAGTCATCATGGAAGTCAAGAAGTAAAAGCGGGAACATTAAAAAATATTATTAAAAAATCAGGGGTTAAACTTTAATCCCTGATAAAAAAAAGGAGGTAAATATGAATAAAGTAAAAGCATTTATTGAGCGTGGGAATGATGGAACCTATGGCGTATATGTCGATTTAAAAGATAATACGCTGAATTGTGGAATTTTTGGAGAGGGGAATACGGTTAATGAAGCTATTGAGGATTTTAAATTTTCTTATCATGAAATGAAAGAATTGTATAAAGAAGAAGGAATGCCTTTTGTCGAAGCTGAGTTTGAATTTCATTATGATACATCATCCTTTTTGAATTTTTATACCACTTATTTTTCACTCATAGGATTATCGAGATTGACAGGTATTCATCAGGGACAATTAAGTCATTATGTAAATGGAACACGGAATCCTAGTAAGCACACCATTCAAAAAATAGATAATTCAATTCATACGTTTGCAAAGAATTTAAGTCAGGTTCAATTCGTTTAATTATTACACCTAAACAAATTCCTGATTGCCCGCCCTAAAAAGCGGGCTTTTGGGGATTTAGTGATTGATTAATTAAGTGCAAATGGAGATTTTTGATTGAATGTATTATAAAATTCAGATGATAATTTTGATAATTGTTCTTTTATAAACAAGCAAACTCACTGAATCAGTGAGTTTTACAAGCGGAAAGACAGGGATTCGAACCCCGGGAACCTTTCAGTTCAACGGTTTTCAAGACCGCCGCAATCGACCACTCTGCCATCTTTCCTTTTCAAAAACGGTGCAAAGAAACGATTTTTTTCCGGTTTTACCAAATTTTCCGTAATTTTAGACTTAATTGAAAAGATATTCTAAATATTTTGCATAAGTCTGCATAAATTTTGTTACTTTTGTCCCCAAATTTTTACGACGTGAGCAATATTAATTACGATTTAACAAAAATTAAAGCCTTTATTTTTGATGTGGACGGCGTCTTATCTCCCGCTTCCATCCCATTACATCCCTCGGGCGAGCCCATGCGAATTATTAACACGAAAGATGGTTATGCCATGCAGTTAGCGGCAAAAAAGGGGTATATTTTAGGTATTATTACCGGTGGTGAATCCGCTGCTATACGCATGCGATTTGAAAACTTGGGGTTCAGTTACATTTATACAAGAGCAAAGAATAAAATTAACGACTTCCGTAGTTTTATCCAAAAAACCGGCTTAGACTCAGACGAAATATGCTATGTAGGCGACGACATCCCGGATTACGAAATCATGCAAACAGTAGGTTTATCGGCTTGTCCGGCAGATGCGGTCCCTGAAATTAAAAACATTTCCCGTTACATTTCACCAAAAGCCGGAGGAATGGGCGTCGGTCGTGATATCATCGAACAAGTACTTAGAGTACAAGGGAAATGGATGCAAGACGACGATGCTTTCGGCTGGTAATCGTTTCTGCCGGAAGAAAAAAATAACTATGCTTGAAAATCTCTCGAAATACAAGATTGTTTTGGCTTCCAATTCTCCCCGGCGACAGGAACTCTTGGCAGGATTGGACATAAGTTTTGAAGTCAAAACGATTCCCGATATTGACGAATCCTATCCCGGAACATTAAAAAAAGAAGAGATTCCCGTTTTTATCGCAAAAAAAAAGGCGCAAGCCTACCAAACGTATTTAAAATCAAACACATTATTAATTACAGCCGACACAATTGTTTGGTTAGATGGAAACGTTTACGGCAAACCGGAAAATGAACAAGCAGCGAAAGAAATGCTGCAAATTCTTTCCGGAAAAACGCATGAAGTAATTACCGGAGTATGTCTAACCGGAATGAATAAGCAAAAAACCTTCCATATCTCATCTCGTGTAAAATTTTCTGAAATACAGGATGAAGAAATTGATTATTACGTTAAAAAATACAAACCCTTCGATAAGGCAGGCGCTTACGGCGTTCAGGAATGGATTGGTTACATCGGCGTAGAGAACTTGGAAGGTTCGTTTTATAATGTCATGGGCTTGCCGGTAAGGGTTCTTTATACGTATTTAAAAGATTGGGATTGATAAAAAAAATAAATAATGCAACATTTGACAATTGTAAAGATCGGCGGAAAAATCGTAGATGATTCAGACTCTTTAGCAACTTTTTTAAAAGATTTCTCCTCAATCGCCGGAGATAAAATTTTAATTCATGGTGGCGGACGTTCAGCTACTCTTTTGGCCGAAAAATTAGGTCTCGAAACAAAAATGACGGAGGGACGAAGAATCACCGATCTCGAAATGTTGAAAGTAGTGACCATGGTATATGCCGGATTGGTGAATAAAAACGTGGTCGCTCAATTGCAAAAGATCGGGATGGATGCCGTCGGATTGACCGGAGCCGACATGAATCTGATTCTTTCCGGGAAAAGACCGGTTAAAGAAATCGACTACGGCTTTGTCGGTGATATTAAACGAATAAACGCTGCAGCGCTTTTGGACTTACTCAAACAAAATTATGTGCCGGTTATCGCTCCATTAACGCACGATGGAAACGGGAATTTATTAAATACCAATGCCGACACAATTGCTGCCGAAATTGCCAAAGCATTAGCTTTCGATTGTAATGTTCGACTGATCTACTGCTTCGAAAAAAAAGGCGTTCTATTGAATGAAGCCGATGATGATAGCCTTATCCCGACTCTTGATTTTGAATTATTTCAACAATACAAAAGCGAAGGAATCATTCAAGGCGGAATGATTCCCAAGTTAGAGAATGCTTTTCAAGCGATCGCCTACGGGGTAAAAGAAGTAATTATCACCTGCGCATCCGATGTAAACGCCGGAAAAGGAACAATTATCCGATGAAAACGAGAAATCAATCCTTTGAAATGGTCGCAAAGACATTGTATGGCTTGGAAGAACTCTTAGCCGCCGAATTAATCGATTTAGGTGCCAATAATGTTCAAATCGGCCGTAGAATGGTTTCATTTGAAGGAAATACGGAGTTATTATACAAATCCAATTTTCACTGCCGCACAGCCTTGCGGATTTTAAAGCCTATTCTGCATTTTAAAGCTCAAAATCCCGATGAAGTCTATGAACAAATCAAAAAGCTCGATTGGTCGGAATATTTACCAAACAAAAAAACTTTCGCCATCGATTCGGTCGTATATTCCGAAATTTTCACCCATTCAAAATTTGTGGCATATCGGGCTAAAGACGCAATTGTAGATTCTTTCACGGAACAAGAAAAATCGCGTCCTGCGGTTCGAATCAATAATCCCGATTTGCAACTGCACTTGCATATTTCGCAAAACGAATGTACGCTCGCCTTGGATAGCTCCGGCGAATCCTTACACAAAAGGGGCTATCGAATGGAAGCCGGAGAAGCTCCCCTGAATGAAGTACTCGCCGCCGGAATGATTTTAAAAACCGGATGGAAAGGAGAATGTCCGTTCGTTGACCCGATGTGCGGCTCCGGCACACTTTTGATAGAAGCCGCTTTAATCGCATTAAACATTGCTCCGGGCGTTTTTCGCAATCAATTCGCTTTCGAAAAATGGGACGACTTCGACGAAGAACTTTTTGAACAAGTCAGCAGCGATGACAGCCATGAAAAAACGTTTCAATTCAAATGCTATGGATTTGACAGTTCGATCGATGCAATTTCAGCTGCAACAAAAAATGTAAAAAGCGCAGGCTTATCTCGATACATAGAATTAAAAATAAAATCACTTCAACAACTGACAAATAATCCGGGGAAAGGAATATTAATTACCAATCCACCTTACGGCGAACGAATGAACCCACGGGATTTAATGAACTTGTATGCAACTATCGGCGAACGACTGAAGCACGTTTTTCCCGGCTACGACGCATGGATCATTTCCGCAAATCCCGAAGGATTGGAGAATATCGGCTTAAAACCCGAATCGAAGATGAAATTGATTAACGGCGATTTGAATTGTGAATACCGGCACTATCAATTGTTTTCCGGCAAACACAAAGAATATAAAGCGAAACGTTGGGAGAATAAAAGGTATTAATTGATGACTTTTTGAAAAACTTTTTTTAACGAACTGTTTTTTTCAACAACATTTTGTATCTTTGGCTCCTAAATTAACCGACCGGAAGTAAAAAAACCGATTTATTCAATTATAATCCGGTAAATCTTCCGGGAGAAATTTTTAACCGGATAGTTAATTCATAAAATGAAACACGTGATTTGTGGATTATTCGTATATATATTATTTGCCATGATTGTTTTCTCTCAAGGGACTTTATAAAATAACATACAAACCAATTTTTTTAGTATTAACTTAAACAAAAAGAAAAATGAAAAAGTATTTAGCTGAATTAATCGGAACATTTGTTCTCGTATTAGGTGGATGCGGAACCGCTATTTTTGCCGGAGGCTCCGTAGGTTTCTTAGGGGTAGCGTTAGCATTCGGTTTGACCGTAGTGGCAATGGCTTATGGTATTGGCGGCATTTCGGGTGCCCATCTCAATCCTGCCGTTTCAACGGGAGTTTTTCTCGCCGGCAAGATGAACGCAAAAGATTTTGGAGGTTATGTAGTATCGCAAATTGTCGGAGCGGTATTGGCAGGAGCATTATTAGCGTTTATCGTAGCGCAATTCGGCGGCGCTCGCGACACGTTTGCAGCCAACGGCTATGGAGCGGATTTTTTCAAAGGTGCACCGGGCTATCAAAACCTGAGTATGATAGGTGCATTCGTAACAGAATTAGTGTTGACATTCATTTTCCTAATTGTAATCCTGGGTTCAACAAGTAAAGGGGCTCCTCATGGATTCGCCGGTTTGGCAATCGGTTTAACATTAACATTAATTCACCTGATCAGTATTCCGTTGACTAACACCTCCGTTAATCCGGCACGTTCCATCAGTCAAGCCATTTTCTCGGATAATGCGCTGGCTTTGCCGCAACTTTGGGTGTTTATTGTCGCTCCGTTAATCGGCGCTGCTTTAGCGGCAGTTTGTTGGAAAGCAATTAAAAACGAATAATCCTTCTTTCTTGCGAATTATGAATTATGAATTATTGTAATGATAATTCATAATTCATAATTTATAATTGACTACGTCGATTCTTCGACTTCATAATTAACAAAATATGAACATCTTACTTATTGGTTCCGGAGGCAGGGAGCACGCCCTGGCGTGGAAAATCAAGCAAAGCCCAAAAACAGAAAAACTGTTTATCGTTCCCGGCAATGCCGGAACCGGCGCCCTTGGAATCAATGTTCCGTTGTCTACCAACGATTTTGAATCGCTGAAAAAATTGGTTCTGCAACAATCGATATCAATGGTTGTCGTTGGACCGGAAGACCCTTTAGTCAAAGGGATCTACGATTTTTTCAAACAAGATGCGGAATTAAATGCAATCTCCGTCATCGGGCCTTCTAAAAAAGGCGCTCAATTGGAAGGAAGTAAAAGTTTTGCCAAAGCATTCATGCAGCGCCATGCTATACCCACCGCCCGATACCAAAGTTTTACCAAAGAAACCTTAACCGAAGGATTGGTTTTTCTTGAATCTCTTTGTCCGCCTTATGTTCTCAAAGCCGACGGATTAGCCGCAGGAAAAGGAGTCCTGATTATCAATAATCTTCCTGAGGCTCAAAACGAACTGAAATCCATGCTGAACGGCAGTTTCGGGGAAGCAAGCGAAACGGTTGTCGTCGAAGAATTTCTTTCGGGAATCGAATGTTCCGTTTTTGTATTAACCGATGGAAACGCATATAAAATTCTACCGGAAGCCAAAGACTACAAGCGAATAGGAGAAGGCGATACCGGCTTAAACACGGGAGGTATGGGAGCCGTTTCGCCGGTTTCTTTTGTAACCCCCGACTTTATGAAAAAAGTGGAAGAACGTATTATAATTCCAACCATCTCAGGACTTAAGAAAGAAGCAATCGATTACAAAGGATTTATTTTTTTCGGATTAATTAACGTTCAAGGAAATCCGATGGTTATTGAATACAACTGTCGGTTAGGCGATCCGGAGACCGAAGTGATCTTGTTGCGAATAAAATCCGATTTAATCGAATTATTTGAAGGTGTCGCTCAACAAAACCTTCATGAAAAATCATTACTTATCGATGAGCGGTCGGCAGTAACCGTCATGTTAGTCTCCGAAGGATATCCCGGCGAGTACGAAAAAGGGAAAGTAATCACCGGATTAGACCGGGTTTCCGACAGTATCCCCTTCCATGCCGGAACCACAATCAAAAATGAACAAATCTTGACCAACGGAGGTCGAGTGATTGCTGTCAGCTCCCGGGGAGAAAATAAGGATGAGGCGCTGCAGAAATCATTTCAAAACTGCGAAATCATCCGATTCGAGGGGAAGTACTATCGAAAAGATATAGGATTTGATGTTTGATGATGTATGAACATTGATAAAATCCATACCGCATTCCTGTCAAGCAAAACGTTGCTTTTTACATCCGTATTCTTATTTGTTGCCATACACGTGTACCCGATCTATAATCAATTTAATAACTATTCTTTGTGGGGCAGTTTATTCATCCAAATCGGAATTGCTTTTTTTTTATTGCAGATGAATCACATCTTCAATATTTCACAAAATCGAACATTTCTGATTACCATATTCTATCTGCTGTTAATAGGGAGTAATCCCGATTTTTATCTCGACCTGAAAGGGAGTATAGCCGCTTTATGCGTTATCCTGAGTTATTATTTTTTGTTTGATTCCTATCAAAAACCGAAATCGCAGATTAATGCTTTGAATATTTCTTTATTGTTGGTATTAGGAAGTTTGCTCCGTCCTCAGCTTTTACTTTTTTTCCCCGTTTTTTGGATTGGATTCTATCGTTTTCAATGTTTTAATATCCGCGTATTTTTCGCCAATTTGACAGGTTTTGTGATTGTCTATTTATTCATCTTCACATGGAGCGTTTTTCAAGACGATAAGCATATTTTTTTATCACTCCTCCCGAAATTCGATACAATGTTTATCATAAATAAACCGGATTTTACTGCCTTAGAATGGATCACAAACGGATTACTAATCGCGTTTTGCATTATTACCGCAATTTACTTATTCTTATTTAATCTTTCCGAAAGAGTATGGACGATCTCAGTCTTAAGTTTCTTTTATTTTTCGACTTTTGTGGGTTTTATTTTTTTCTTTTTACAAAGCGAGAATAAAACAACCTGGGGATTGATTTTTTATATGCCTATAGCTTTTCTAACCGGTCATTTTTTTTCAAAAACAAACAAACGGAGCCTACATTATTTACTGTTGATATTCTTGCTCTGCTTTATCGGAATCGGTATCGCTCAACACATGAGCACGTAACATTTCTCTTTTGCCCGGAGCGCCCGGGATCCGTTCCACCGAAAAACCCGCATGCTGCATCATTCGACGAATGCTCCCTTTTGCGCAATATGTCGTTAGGATTCCTCCCATATTCATCGAAGAAAACAGCTTTGTAAACAATTCCGGAGACCAAACATCGGGTTGTTTGTCCGGAGCAAAGGCATCGAAATAAACCACATCGTAACGATCGGGAAAATCAAATGCGGCAAAATCAATCGCCATCTTCCGGAGGATGAAATAAGATGATAGCATTACCGGTCGTTCCCATTCGCATTGATGAATGAGCCGGAATAAGGATCGGTCGGCTTTTGAATAATTCAATTGATCGGTAATTTCTTGCGATAAAGGGTATTTCTCTAAAGCGGAATATCGGATTCTAATTCTTTGTTTCTCCGCTTCCAATGCGGTAAGCAATGTATTCAAGCCGGTGCCGAATCCGAATTCGAGTACATGAATTTCAGGTTGCGCTTCTTTATATTGTGAATAGCGAGTATGGATATATTGATTGAGTCCTGCTTCCAAATATACATGCCGGGATTCTTGAACAGCCCCGTTCATCGAATGATAATGCTCATCCAATCCGGGAACATAAAGCGTCAGAGAACCATCGGATGTGGTTTTAAGAACAACGTCTTTCCCGCTCTCAACAGATGACATACACAACAGCATACCCTTATTCTCTTATTTTCGACAAAGATACAAAAAAAAGCAAATAAGGGTGAAATATAATTTTGAGGTGCCGGGTAAATTTTTTATAATGCTATTTTTTTAGACATCCATATCAAGGCTGTAAGCCTTATAATCAATAGCATAGGGCAACGCCCTATGAAACA
>Ga0209629_10000116_pt1 | contig 35557 bp, 34 predicted proteins | sample TergutCu122P5_FD_187286 | JGI IMG/M metagenome (GOLD analysis project Ga0209629, IMG submission 187286) | Cubitermes ugandensis P5 segment gut microbial communities from Kakamega Forest, Kenya - Cu122 P5 (SPAdes) (version 2) | ecosystem: Host-associated > Arthropoda: Insects > Digestive system...
GATAATCCTTTGCAATGGATGAACAATCCCGACAAATGTCCAAAGGAAGTTTTGCCTTGGCTGGCGTGGGCTATGTCCGTGGATGTTTGGGATAACGATTGGTCGGTGGCGACAAAGCGTGTAGTTATTCGGCAATCAGTGCAAGTGCATCGGCAAAAGGGAACTATCGGAGCATTGCGGCGGGCGTTGTCCGCCATTATGTTTGCCGACATCACAATCAAAGAATGGTTTGAATATGGCGGCGACCCATTCACTTTTCGTGTCTATGCGAGTTTGTTTGAAGACGGACACTCGTTGGACGAAATGAATCTTGTCTTTGCCACGATAATGCAAACGAAAAATCTGCGGTCGCATTTGGAAAGTTTTATGCCGCAAATTGAAACATATAACGATTTGCCAAAAGCCGCCTGTGCCATTGGCTCTCTTGAATTTATAACGATATACCCACGAGAAGAAGATGTCTGAATTTTACTCCATTTTGACAACCAAGGGACTGGAAAAACTGGCGGCACTTGTGGTCGGCGAAGAATTGACCCTTACGCACATGGCATTCGGCAATAGCACGAACCTGCCTTATGAAGGACAAACAGAACTGGGAAGCGAAAAACATAGGTGCGAACTGACGAAGGTCTTGCGGGACAACAATAATCCAAACACGATAACCATTGAAACAATTATCAAAGGCGAAGTCGGCGGATTTTGGATTCGTGAAATCGGTGTATTTGATTCTGATGGCGACTTGTTTGCCGTGGGCAAATACCCTGCGACATATAAACCCGACACGACCGAAGGTTCGGTAAAAGAACTGGGTGTGCGAATGTTGCTCCGTGTATCAAATACGGACGGCACGATAATCACATACAGCAACGGCATTATTGAAGGTGCGAACACGAACCTTGATAACTTGACCTTTGCGGGGCAGAAAAAGTTTGACGATAAAGCGGACTTGGAATCGCCTGTATTCACAGGGACACCAAAAGTCCCCACGGCGGAAGTCGGAACAGATACCGAACAAATTGCAAACACTGCTTTCGTGCAAGAAGCGATTGCAAAGTTGATTGGTGCTTCGCCCGAACTATTGGACACCTTGGAAGAACTGGCGGCGGCGTTGGGCAATGACCCGAACTTCGCAACAACGATATTGGATTTGATAGCAGAAAAAGCGGACGAAGAGTTATTGGAAGCAATTTGGACAGCCATAAATGGACTGACCGATTCCAAGGCGGACAAATCTGCTCTGACGGCGATCACAAATGCGTTGGCAGACAAAGCAAACAAAAACAACGACACGATTGTTGTGGCAAGTGCAAATCCCACGACTGGTTTTAGTGTTCGGAATATCCGAGCGCAAACCGCAGACCCAGGGGCTGGCAGTGCTTTGACAACAGGGAACATTTTACTCGTTTATGAAGATTAGGAATGAGCAATGACAAGGAATACTCTTATCGGAATAAACGGCGTTGCCAAAAAGTGCGGCAGGATTTATGTCGGCGTTGGTGGAATCGCAAAGAAAGTCCAAAAGGGATATATCGGAGTAAATGGTTTGGCAAAACTATTTTATAGCGGCGACCCGATTTTGATTTTTGAAGAAGCAAATGCTGGCACTTACAACATAACCCTTGCGGCTGGCAGATATGAAATCACGCTTATTGGTGGTGGCGGCGGCGGTGTAGTTATGCGAAGTGCGACAACTGCCCAACGAAACTATGCACAAGGCGGCGTGGGCGGGACATTGCAGTTTATTGCAAACCTTGCCAACCAATCAAACATCAGTATTTCGGTCGGTGCGGGCGGCAATACCACTTCGGGAATTTTCAGTGCGGCGGCGGCAGCGACAGCAGGAACGAATGGCGGTGCAACGACAATCACTGGCTGGTTGAATCTATCCGCAAGTGCGGGTGGTGGAACGACTGGCAGAATAACACCCACATCAAGTAGTGCGTGCGACAGAACGCCTGGTGTGATCGGAATAAACTCGGTCGGTGGAACTGCGGCTCGTGAAGTTTTAATGAACAACCCTGTCGCAATCGTGTCTTTCCAAGGCACAGCGGCAAGCACAAGCGCACTTCGCCAGCCAACAGGTCGCAACAACGACAACTGGGCAGAGAATGTTGTCCGTGGAAAATCGGGCGATGGCGGCTGGAATGGCAATAACTTTATTCACATGATTGGTGCGGCAGGATTCGTGCGCATCCGAATGCTTTAAGAAAAAGGAAAAGCAATGTTTAGAAGATTTATGACATGGAATCGGGACAACCATGCAAACTTTGCGGCGGAAGTAGAAAAGCAACTTGCGACCAAAGTTGATGCGGATTTTGTTGCAAAAGCGATTGCAGGTATTCCAACTGGCGGTGGCGATAAAGAGCCATGCGACACTTCGGACAAAGTGTCAAGAAGTGGCGACACTATGACTGGGGATTTAACCATTGGCAATAGTAGCACTTCCACGCATTTGCGTTTTGTTCGCATGGTAGGGGCAACACCAATCGGCGGACATATAACTGATAACGGACAAGGATTGACATTTGGTTCGTCCACAGGCGGTCTGCGGTCAAATCTGTATGCCATGAGCAACGGCTCTACGCTTGGATTTTATCCATTATCAAATAACCACTTCCCACTGGGGAATACGAACAACCGATGGTCGCAGGTATTTGCTACAAGATTAAATAATGGTGCGGAAATTATTATTCCGAACAAAGCGGGAACGCTTGCCTTGTTGTCGGATATTCCAACAGGCAATTTTGATACATCGGACAAAGTGTCAAAAACTGGCGACACCATGACGGGCGAATTGCAAATCGGACTTCCGACAGGTTCGGGCGCAACAACTTTTCCGATTACACTGCGGGGAAAGTTTAGCGATACAAGTGTGGACTATGCCTGGGGTTTGGGACTTTCCACGCTAAGTCCTATTTTTTATATCAGAAATGGAACACAACTTGTTGTGGGTATAAGTCCGACACTGGGCATATTTCCAGCCAATACTAATAACACTCTCACTCTGGGCTACAACGGAAGACCTTGGGCAAACGCATTTGTCAGAAGATTAAATAATGGCGCAGATATTGAAATCCCGACCAAAGCAGGAACGCTGGCATTGCTGTCGGATATTCCTGCCGCAGGTGCAGACGGCGGCGGAATGCAACTTGTAAGCTCTGCGTCTGGACTGGAAGGCGAAAATTACGATCGTGGAAGTTATGAAGAATACTCCAATGGAAAGATAGACCAGCGATGCAGAATCAACTTTGGGAGCGTTTCGTCTTCCCAAAAGACAATCAAAATCACTTTGCCAAAAGAGATGCCGAATGACGAATATATTGCGGTCGCACAATTAAAGACCAGCACTTTATCGTCCCACACCGCTGGCGTTTATATCTTGGAACAAACTCCCACAACAATCACTCTGAATGTGAACCCACTGAAAAACAACAACACGGTCGTGGGGATATTTGTGAACTTGATAATCCAAGGCGAAGTAAAACCAACCAACAATTAAAACTAACCAAAAGGAAAAAACTATGTCAACACACTTTTTACACGGCGTTGAAGTTATTGAACTGGACGGCGGCAGTCGCCCGATACAAACGGTCGCTTCAAGCGTTATCGGATTGGTCGGCACAGCCCCAAAGGGTCCTGTAAATAAACCAACGCTGATATTGGGAAGTCTAACCGAAGCCGTCCAAATCTTCGGCGAAGACAAAAACGATGGGTTCACAATCCCCGCCGCACTGAAAGGCATATTTGACCAAGCAGGTGCGGTCGTGGTTGTCGTGAATGTCGCCGACCCTGAAAACGAAAACCACTTGGACGATGACGGCGAACTTGACCCAAAGAAAATCGCACTATCCGATGTTATGGGTGGCGTGAATACGGACGGCACATATAGGGGAGCGAAATGCTTGCTGGCGGCACAGACCGAGTGCAAAGTCCAACCCCGCCTGTTGGTTGCCCCAGGATTTACACATCAGCAGGTTCAAGGCAATGCGAATCCTGTGGTGGGCGAACTTTTGTCCATAGCAGAACGCTTGCGTGCGATTGTTATTGCTGATTGTCCGAATGATACAAAGGAAGATGCGGTGGATTATGCCGAAGACTTTGGCTCGCCTAGAATCTATTGTGCATATCCGTGGGCAAGAGTGTTTAAGGGCAACGATATTGTGGACGAACCATTTTCCGCAAGAATCGCTGGCGTTATTGCCAAGTCTGATAACGAGCGTGGCTTTTGGTGGTCGCCGTCCAATAGCACCATAAACGGCATAGTCGGTCTTTCTAAACCTGTGGACTTTACACTGGGCGATCCGTTGTGCGTTGCCAACTTTTTGAACGAAAACAAAGTGGCAACGATTATCCAACAGGACGGATTTCGTCTGTGGGGCAACCGCACGACTTCGGCAGATGCAAAATGGACTTTTATCTCGGTTCGCAGAACAGCGGACATGATAAACGATTCTTTGCTCCGAGCGCACTTGTGGGCAGTGGACAGGAATATCACAAAAACATACAACGAAGATGTTTGCGAAGGGGTCAATAACTATCTGCGATATTTGAAAAATATCGGGGCGGTTATCGGCGGCGGGTGCTGGGCTGACAAAGCAATAAACACGCCCGACCAAATAATGCAAGGGAAAGTCGTTTTTGACTTTGACTTCACTCCGCCATATCCAGCCGAACACATCATTTTCCGTTCACGGATTGTGAATGACTATCTACAAGAAATCTTTGAATAAAAGGGGAAACCAATGACGAAAATACTGAAAAACTTTAATTTGTTTGTTGATGGTCGTGGCTATGCGGGGCGTGTGGAAGAAGTATCGCCACCGAAACTCACCATAAAAACGGAAGAACTGCGGGCGGGCGGAATGGATGCACCCGCCGCCATTGATATGGGCATGGAAAAACTGGAAGCCAGTTTTAATCTTGTGGAGTTTGACCCCGCCGTTATAAGGCAGTTCGGTTTGGTGTCGGGCAACGGCGTGGCAATCACTTTGCGTGGTGCGCTGGTGGACGACAGCACGACAACGCCGATGGTTATCCAACTGCGTGGAATGTTCACGGAAGTGGATATGGGCAAGTTCAAAGCGGGCGACAAACCGACTATGCAATGCCAAGTCGCTTGTCGTTATTACAAACTTGAAATTGACGGCAGAACCGATATTGAAATTGACATTGATAACGGCGTGCGTTTTAGCGGCGGCGTTGACCAAATGGCAGGCATTCGTTCTGCGCTGGGCATATAGGTGGCGAAATGAGCAACACAATAAAATTGAAACACCCCATCACGATTGATGGGGTTTCTTATTCGGAACTTTCTATGCGGCGGTCAAAAGTCAAAGACAGACTGGCAGTCGCAAACATGAAGGACAAGACGGACGAAGAAAAAGAGATAATGCTTTTTGCGAATCTTTGCGAAGTATCGCCCGATGTGATCCGTGAACTGGACGAAGCCGATTATCCCGCAGTGCAAAAGGTCTATATGTCTTTTTTCGGCTCTGCGGCGACATAAAGCGTGAAATTGTCGTCCTTTCAAAGATAACTGGCTGGTCGCTTGAAACAATCCTTTCTATGACAGAACAGGATTTTTTTGATTGGCATACAACGGCGGTCGCCGTTCAAAACGAAATGAATGGGGATTGATATGAGCGCACAGACCGCAGTATCAGTTATTATCGGTGCAGAACTGGGTGGCAGTTTTAAGGGAGCATTTGGGGACGCAAAGACCCAAGTCGCAACCCTTGGCTCTGCCATCAAAGGATTGGATTCCGCCAGTCAAAATGCGAAAGCATTTTCGCAACTAAAAAAAGACACTGCCGCCGCAAAAGCCGAATGGCAATCCGCCGAACAGCGTGTAAAAGCGTTGTCGGAAGAGATTGCAAAAACCGACAAGCCATCAAGAGAATTACAAAACAATCTGCGTGCCGCCACCAAAGAATCTGCCAATGCAAAGCGTGCCTATGAAAGCAACGCCACTGCACTGGGCGAAATGGGCAAAAGACTGAAAGACGCAGGCATAGATACAAAAAATCTGACCGCCGAACAAAACAGACTTGGCTCGGCTTTGGAAACACTAAAAAAACGCAAAGAAGATGTTGCGGCGGTGGAAGCCGCAAAATCACGGAATTTGCAGACACGAGCAAACTATCGCTCGCAAATAATGGATGTTGTCGCACTTGGCACAGCCATTTATGGATTGGTAAAGCCCGCTGTCGCATTTGAAAGTGCGATGGTAAAAGTAAAACGGCAAGTCCAGTTTGATAACGCATACCAAATCAAGGAAATGGAAAGTGCTATCAAAAAAATGTCCAAAACGATTCCAATGTCGTTGGAAGGTCTGGCGGCGATTGTTGCCGAAGGCGGCAATCTCGGCGTTGCTCGTGAACACCTTGCAGACTTTGCGGAAACCGCCGCAAAAATGTCTTTCGTTATGGGAACAAGTGCGACTGATACTGCGACCGTCCTGTCCAAGTTTTCAAACATAATGAAATTGCCCGCCGACAAACTGAACGATTTGGGCGATGTTGTCGCTCTATTGTCAAACAGGTTAGCGGCGAATGCAGACGAAATTATGAATGCAAATGTCCAAGCGGGGTCTATGGCTTACACCTTCGGACTTTCCGCAACAGAACTTTCGGCTTTGACTGGAACATTTATATCATTTGGAAACAAGCCTGAAACAGCGGGCAGAACGATAAACACGCTTATCAACCGCCTGCAACTTTTGCCAACTGCATCGGACAAGACCAAGGCAACTTTGAAAAGTCTTGGATTTGAAATGCAGGAATATGAAAACCTGCTGGCAAGCGGGCGTGGGCAAGAAGCAATGCTAAAAGTTTTTGAAGCATTGAAAAAAGTAGAAGGAACAAGGCGTGCCGAGATAATGAAAGAATTGTTCGGCGAGAATATCCAAAGGCAAGCGACCAGTATGGTTGATCGCTTGGACGATTATCGTGCGAATCTTGCGTTGGCAACCGACCAAACACAAGTTGCGGGATATATGCAAAAGGATTTTTCCGAGCGTGCCGCAACAACCGAAAACAACTTGCAACTGCTAAAAAACCAAATTGCTTTGGTTGCAACAAATATCGGGTCGGCACTTTTGCCCGCCATAAACGCCGTTGTGGGAGTTGTTGGCAAAGCCGCAGGAACGCTTGCGGACTGGGCGGATAAATTTCCAGTGCTGACAAAGGTTATAGGTGTCGCCGTTGCTGGTCTTATGGGATTGAAAATAACAACCTTTGCGGTTGGTTATGCTTTCACTTTCGTAAAAGGCATCGGAATATCCCTTGCCCTTGCATACACGAAAGTGCGTGCGGCGGTGTCGTTGTTGAAATTATCAAAGATGGGCTTGCTCCCAGTTATCAAGGCGGTCGCTGTTGCGATGCTTGCCAGCCCGATAACTTGGATTATTGCGGGCATTGCCGCCATCGCTGGCGGTGCGTATTTGATAATCAAATACTGGACACCGATCAGCGAATTTTTCACAAATCTTTTTGCACCAGTCGTGCAGGCGTTCAAAGGCGTTTGGGATTGGATAACAAGATTATGGGAAAAAGCACAAAACATTTTCAAAGGCATCAAAGAATGGGTCAGTGATTCTGTAATAGGAAGAGCGTGGCGATGGGCGTTTGGCGGGGACGATAAAAAGTCAAATAAAAACCCGCCACCAAAGATGGGCGATAGCGTGGCAGATATTCTTATGCCGACAAACCAGTCGGCAGTGGAATTGCCACGCTCGTCCGTATCCACGAACAGCCATCAGACCAGCGTGTCGGTGTCCGCACCGATAACAATAAATGCCAGCCCTGGAATGAATGCCGAAGAAGTAGCAAAGCAAGTATCCAAAGAACTGGAAACAAGGGAACAGACAGCACAACGCCGAGCAAGGGGAGTAAATTATGATTAGAAGTATCGGCGATTTGACCAAAGCGGTCGGCGGCAAGTTCAATCTGAACGCTATGCTGGGCGTGAATATGATGATGCTTTTAGGGGCATATCGTTTTTCCATCAGCAATGCCGCATACCAAACGCTCGCCCGATCCACAGAATATAACTGGGAAGAGCAAAAACGGCTTTTGGGCGAGCCAGCCATGCAGTTTATGGGTGCTGGGGCGGAAACCATAGTCCTTGAAGGCGTGGTCTATCCGCAGTTCAAGGGCGGCTTGCGACAAGTCGCCCTTATGCGGGCGCAAGCGGGCTTTGGAATCCCCCTTATGCTTATATCGGGCAATGGGATGGCGTTTGGTCGTTGGTGCATAACCGACATCCGTGAAACGCAGACATATTTTATGAAAGACGGCACAGCCCGCAAAATTGCCTTTTCGCTGACCTTGAAAAAGTATGGCGAAGACAGGCGGGCGGGTGTGCTGGGCATAGTCCAACAACTGGTGGGGGCGTTATGATTTATCAAACGAAAGATGGCGATGTGCTAGACGCAATCTGCATGACGCACTATGGACGCACGGCGGGCGTTGTTGAACAGGTTTTGGTCTTGAATCGGCACTTGGTGAAATACGGAGCAGTCTTTCCCGCTGGCGTGCGAATAAACCTGCCACCCATTGAAGACCCAAAATCAAATCAGAAAATCAAGATGTGGCAATGACACCGAAATACAAAATCACAGCGGACAGCAAAGATATAACCGATTTGCTGAATGGGCGGCTTTTACTGCTAACCATAACGGACGAAATCGGGCTGGTGTCTGACACATTGACACTGGAACTGGACGACCGAGATGCGGCTTTGGAAATCCCGCCCCGTGGGGCAGAACTGGAAGTATTCTTGGGATATAGCGAACTTTATCCTATGGGGAAGTTCATTGTGGACGAAGCGGAAGTAAAAAGCCCGCCCGCCACAATGGTTATAACGGCAAGAGCCAGCAATTCGGCTTTTAGGGACATAGGAGCGTTCAAATCCCTGCGGTCTTATTCGTGGGAAGAATACACGCTGGTCGGCATAGTCCAGACCATAGCCCAGCGATATGGCTTGAAAGAGAGCGTGGCGAGCGCATACAGCGACATTCGGATAAAACATATAGACCAAGCCGATGAAAGCGATTGTGCGTTTATACAGCGTCTGGCGAGCGATTATGGGGCATCTGTGAAGGTGGCGGACGGCAAATTGCTATTCATAGAGCCATTATCAGGCAAATTTCCCGATGGAACACCAATTCCCGCCATTCCGATAAGGGAATCTGAAATAACCAGTTATCGGATGCGGCTGGCGGAGCGTGGCAAATACGAAAAGGTGGTTGCCAAGTATTACGATTTTGACGAAGCCGAAGAAAAACAGGTGGCGGCGGGGCAAGGAAGTCCCGCTTTTACTTTGCGAGATACATTTACCAATGTGTCGCAGGCACGCCATAGGGCGAATGCAAAACTGGCTGAAATCCACCACGGCACGAAAACGCTGATTATTGACCTTATTGGCAACCCGCTGATGGCGGCGGAAAGCGTTATTGAAATGCCGAACCTGCACCCCGAGATAGTGGGCAAATGGGTGGCGAAGACTGCCAAACATATCTTGAACGCCAGTGGCTACAAGACCAGTTTGGAAGCAACAAGAATGAAAGGATAGCAAATGGCAGATACACCAAACCAAAATGGGGTCAAAATGCACATTGGAAGCACAATTCTATACTGCCTTATGGCGGCACTGGTGGGCTTTGTAATCCGTGCAGAATCCCACAGCCAATCCGTTGAAGTGCGGATCGCACAACTGGAACGCCGCACCGACACCATAGAAACAGATTTGCGGGCAATTAAAACATCGCTCCACGAAATACGGAGCGATGTTCGCCTGCTAGTAAAGGGGGTAAATAGATTATGACAAATGTTCTCGCATATATCTTGAAAGTATTTGCGGACAAGTGCGGTGCGCCGTCTTCCAAGCGGTATGCCTGTGCCTTGTTTGCAATAACAGGTGTCGTTCTTGCGGCACTTGGCTATAACGCCGAAATCGTTGCGATATTCGTTATTGCGGCGGTCGGGGAAAACATAACCAGTATTTTTGAAAAAGGAAAATAAAATGACTACACAAAACACACCAAGGGGAATCCGCAACAATAACCCAGGCAATATCCGCCACACCAACATAGCGTGGCAAGGTCTTGCCAACCCGCCCAGCGATGGGGCGTTCTGTATTTTTACAGAACCAAAATGGGGAATCCGTGCGCTGGCAGTATTGCTTCGCAACTATAAAAAACTGCACGGAATTGACACCATCACTGGAATCATAAACCGCTTTGCCCCAAATGTTGAAAATGACACAACGGCATATATAGCCCATGTCTGCAAAGCAATGAACAAAGGGGCGGACGAGCCGTTGGATATTGAAAACGAAGTCGTGTTATTCCCGCTCATGCGGGTTATTATCCAACACGAAAATGGGCAAATGCCGTATTCGGACGAACAGATTTTGGAAGGTATAAGATGCTGAACAAAATAAAAACTATCTTGCTAGAATGCAAGTTTGCTATAATTGCCATCGCTGTTGCGGTGGCATATTTAATGGGACAAAGGAAAGGAAAATCCGATGAAAAAATACGCCAAAATAAGAAGGTTTTGGAGAACATTTCGCGGGCTGATTCTGCTCGCCGCAGTCTTGATGACCCTGCTGTTGCTGATAGGGTGCGGAAAAAATATACCCGCAAGTGATTATTGCCTGCTATATCGCCCAGTGTATTCACACCCATCAGATACCGAAGAAACCAAGCGGCAAATAGACGGCAACAATATCGTCTATGATACGCTTTGTGATAAATAATCTGATTCTCGCTGGACATTCTTTTCGCTTTACCTTATGTCTGACAAGCACAACCAAAGGAAAAGCAAATGTGGACACATCAAGAGATTATTAAACTGGAAGAAGGTTTATATTCTGGCAAAACCACCGATGGCGAAAAAGTCCAACTCTTTCGTGGAAAGAAGGGACAAGGTTATGAAATACAAATCTTGAACTCAAAGGGTTGGTGGGAATGCAAAGAATATGACGAAAACGGATTCTGCGATGGCGAGCGATTTGAAAAAGACCCAACCTAAAAAAAGCCCCGAGTAAAATCGGGGCGTTTTTTTGTGCCTATCTTCGCCGTGATTGCTGTCGTTGCTTGCGGGCTTCGGCAGGCATTGTGAACTCGCCTTGCCACATACCACGCTTTGCTTTTTGGGCTTCTTTCTGTGCATCCAAATTATCCTTGGATAAATAAACAACTGCATGACCCGCCAGCACCATCTCTCGTCCAAGATTTTGTCCCCTTGAATTTTTACAATCCCACAGGTGGCGACCCCACTTTTCAAATTTAATATGCGTGCAAACCACTTTGCTTTTCCCGACCAACTTTTTCAGATACTCGGTTGCCGCTTTGCCGCAGTTATACTCTTTGCCTTTGGCATCTTTGCACATCTGCCAACTTTCGGGTGCATCTATGCCAGCCATTCTCACACGGAAAATATCTTGAATGAAGAAAGTGTCGCCATCGGGCATCTTGGTTATTGTGCCTGTTATAACCTGTTGCCCAGTTCTATTGTTGCGATATATGTCCACATCTGTTCTTGAAAGGTCGGCGGATAAAATCAAATCGCTGACGGATTCAACTTCTTCGTCCGCTGGCTCTTCTTGAACTCTTGAACTGCCAAACAGCCCCGCCCAAAACGATGTCCGTTCTTGCGGCGGCGTGGCGGTCGGCGATTTTGCCAAAAACGCATATACTTCTGCAACCATTGGGTTGCCTTGCTGGATAATGATTAGGTCAATTTCACTATCGTCCCTTCTGCCAACAATCATTAGATCGCCTGGCTGTGCGGCAACCATAACATCATTTGCTCCATATCTTAATTGTCCTTTGCAACGCCCATTCCAAGATGGTGGGCATATATATCCCCATCTTGCTCTTCCTTTTTCCATGATTTTTTGTTGCCCAACATAAATATATTCTATTTGAAAGTCAGTTGATACTTCCCCAAATACACTTGTAAAAGAGTTTGTCCCCATAATCTGACGATTCCTGTTTTGTATAGAATCAGTGGCAGTCATTGTTTTTGTGGCGACAGAATGATAACTGGATAAACTTGATACTTCAAAGGCAAAGCAGTTAAACGATATACTAACCGCAACCATAGCGGAAAGAACAAAAATCTTTATTTTTTTGAACATCGTTGGATTTCCCCCTGTGAAATACAATATACTTTTAGTCCTATATTATCAAGTTATTCTTTGTATGAACATACGAGAATATAAACGCTTCCCATTTATAGTCGCCGCTTTTTTATCATAAGTTAAATCTTTATCAAGTCCAATGATTTTGAATATTTTCGGATTATATCTATCAACAAAAGTTATAGGAACGCCCATAACGCCCATATAGTCGGTCGGTATTTTATTTTTACGATCCACATTTATTGCATCATAATTATCGTATTTCGGATATGCGGATTCGTTGCCTTTATACATCTTTGAAAGTATCAGCGGCTTTTGCTTTTCGTGTGTAAGGTTCGTGAACCATGTTGCGGATATTTGTGCCTTTGCGATTCCATCTATAATCACATGATACTTGCCACTTTGCATCAGTTGATTTTGACAAGGCACATCAAACATCATAGACAATGCGCCGCCCAGCGGTCGTGTGCCATTCCATAGTTTGTTAGATTTTATCAGGGTGAATACTTGCTTGTATGAAATTGCGTTCATAGGACCAATAATCAAAAACTTTTTATCGTATTCTATCAATTGTGCAATATATTCACGAAACAAAGAAAAAGGCGGATTCGTGATTACGATATCCGCCTTGCGAAGCATCTCTATGGATCGGGGACTTCGGAAATCCAATCCGTCCAATCCGCCGCTATACAATATATCTTTGATAATGCCTTTTCGTTTAAGATCTTTGAAATATTTTACGAAATTGCTGTTCGCCGTGTCGCAGTTGCAGTATATGATTTTGCCATAAAAGTGCGGCAGATAACTTGTGCATTCTTGTTCTATATCGGAAAGTTGTGTGTAAAACTCGTCATTTTTAACTGCACACGCTTCAAGCAGGTGGGTGTTTTTATAAGCCATAATCTCTCTCTAAATTGGGAAATTAAAAAAGCCCCAGTATTGCTGGGGCGAATAAATTAGGGGGAGAAGAATCAAAAAAACGCCCTTGCGGACGCTGGATATACTTCTACCATTTATGCAAGCAGTATATCATAAATTACACAAAAAATCAAGGAAATAACTGGCGTGCTCGGCAGGACTCGAACCTGCAGTCTATTGCTTAGAAGGCAATTGCATTATCCATTATGCTACGAGCACCAGAGTTTTTCGGGAATTTGACGACCCGAAAGTTCAACATACTTTACAATAGATTTATAGAGATTTCAATTCATTTTTGCCAGTGATATTTTTTACCAAAAAGCGATAAAAATTGATGGATGTTGCCGCACCAAGCCAAACTGGAAAACGCAACTGGATAATCCGAGTAATTGTCCGATTTTCTGAAATGTGGTTTTTCTAAATAGTTTATAACGAATAGCCAATTTTTATCTTGCCCTGCGTTGTATTTCGTTGTTTTCGTATCAACAAATATCACACGCAAAATCGCTTCAACGCCGCTGTCAGTCTAGCCGTTGTATTCAGTTAGATAAAAACTATATGTGAAGTTGTCCGATTAGAAGTCCGATGCTCTATCCAGCTGAGCTATGGCCGCAATCCCGGGTCCCGCTGAAATCGCAGATTTCAAGGGGGGGGGCACCATAATTATACAGCAATCTTCCCGATTTGCAATTTATAATTTTTACCGCGCATTTGCCGTTTACGGGTTGCCCGCGCCGTGGTTATAAAGCTTGAAGTCGTGGTTATAAAGCTTGAAAATGTTAAAATTTTTGCTAGCATCGCCCCATGGCAAAGAAAGATATGAAGATTTTTATCAGCTCTGATATGGAAGGCGCCGCCGGCACGTTTTGTTGGCACGATGTCAAGGCTGGCACCAACGAGCATAAAAAATACTCTTATTCTCAAAGCATAGAATTAGAACATTTGATGGACGCGATAAGGCATCATGGCAATGAAATTCGCGATGCCATGAATTATGTGCGTGGTTATAATAGTGGAAACGGGGCAGAGTTGAAACGGGAATTTGTAATCCGCGACGCGCATGGCGCGGGAAATAATATTCTGGTGGAAGAGATACGTCACTTGGACCCGATCGTCTTGCAAAACTGGCGCGGCGCGAACGAATTTTGCATGATGAGCGGACTGGACGGCACATTTGATTTTGCGATTCTGCACGGATACCACGCGGCGGGCGGCACAAATATGTCGTCCCTGGCGCATACTTTCAACAGCGAGCATTTCAAAGAATTCAGATTAAACGGCGAAATTATCGGCGAAGTTGGGTTTGCAATATATACCGCGGCGTATGCCGGCGTGCCGGTTATAATGATTTCCGGCGACAGCGGCGCGGTAAGGGAAGCGAAAGCGATAAATCCCAATATACTGGGCGTTGAAACGAAAGATTTTGTTGACGGCCAGTTAAGATGGATGGCGGCGGCGCCAAGTGTTAATAACGAGCTGGAAATTATCGCGTCCGCCGCATTGGGCCATTTAGAAAGGGCCCCTGAAAAGTTCAAGGTTGAATTGCCTGAAACATTTGCATTGCGTTTGACTTATTCCAGTGAACGCCAGGCATTATTGCAGCCGCGAAAAATCCCCAATGTAACCAGAGTCGCAAGCAATACGGTTGAATTTAAGACCGGCGATTTCGGAATATTGCTGAAAACTCTGCGGCAATTAAAATTTCTTGTAAAATAAGCAGTGATGCGAAAATTTCGGGCTATGAGTTATGAAATAGATGTATAGTGTAAATTTTCAAAAATTAAAATCGGCCCCGCAAACAATTATGTATATAGCAAATAGGGTTGCTCGCTATTCTGGCGGCGTGCCACCCGAAGCCGCGCAGCAGCGAAGGATGGTCGGGGCGACATGGTCTGGACCATATCATAGAAAAACCTTGAATTTCTTGGCTTTTCTATATTTCCCCGGCACGATTTTAAGTCAAATGCCTCACAGCTTGCATTCCACCCAATCGTCGCTTAAATGTAACGCCTTTCCCGTGAAAAGTAAACCCTTTTTATCCGAAATGGGTCCCCATTGAACAATTTTATTGCTTTTTATGTCATATTATGTCATATTACATCATATTATATCATTTTATATAACAAGAGGCAGGACGATGATTGATATAAAAAACATCAAAATCACGCCGCAAATGCTGACTCAGATTGCGGAACTGGACGAATTCAAGGGCGCTTGGCACGGTTTTGCGCGCTTGCGCCCAGAACAGCTGAAAGCCCTTAAAAAGGTTTCAACTATTGAATCCATCGGGTCAAGTAATCGTATTGAAGGCAATAAACTGACCGATGCCCAGGTTGAAAAACTTCTGTCCCGTATCAATCGGACTTCCTTCAAGTCCCGCGACGAAGAGGAAGTTGCCGGCTATGCCGAATTGATGAATCGGGTGTTTGATGACTATTCTGTAATCCCGCTGTCGGAAAATTACATCAAACAGATGCACAATATACTACTTCAATTCGTTTCCAAAGACGAACGCCATCGCGGCGATTACAAAAAACTGTCAAATTCGGTCGTTGCATTTGACCCGGATGGCAAGGAAGTCGGTGTTGTGTTTGAGACCGCCACGCCCTTTGATACCCCGCGCCTTATGGAAGAATTGACCCTTTGGACACGCAAGAACCTTGATGACCCGATGCTGCATCCTTTGATTGTGATTGGTGTATTCATTGTGAATTTCCTGGCCATCCATCCGTTCCAGGATGGAAACGGTCGCCTGTCGCGCGCGCTTACCGCAATGCTGTTGTTAAAGAAAGGTTATGCGTATGTGCCATACAGTTCCATTGAATCCGTGATAGAAGCAAGCAAAGAAGGATATTATCGCGCTTTGCGCCGGACACAGCGTGGTATCTGGGAAAATAAAGAAGATTACGAGCCCTGGCTGTCGTTCTTTTTGACCACATTGCAGAAACAGAAAAAGCACTTGGAAGCCAAGGTTAAAAAGATGGTTGGCGATGATACCAAGTTGAATAAAAGCGCTCGCGCCATACTTGGCTTGTTTGACGACAAAGACGAATGGACGTCCGGAGATATTGCCACAAAACTGGGTTTGAATATAATAACCACACAAAAGAACCTGAAATCATTGACCGACAACGGCTATCTGACCAAACACGGCACGACCAAAGGCGCGTGGTATAAGAAAGCAGGACAAGTTTAACACTGTAATAGTCAGGCCACACAGGTATAATTTCTTAAAACCAAAGGTAAAGATATGCTTCCGATTGAATTGAAAAAGTTAGTTGATACTTTCAAGGACAATTATGATTGGTATATCAATCCCAGTTATAACGAGACCCAGCTGCGCCGTGAATTTTTGGACAAGGCCATAAAGGTCTTGGGCTGGGATGTGGACAATAATGCCGGGTATGCAGAAACATTTAAGGAAGTAATCCACGAAGATCGTCAGGAAGTTGAAGGCAAAACCAAAGCGCCTGATTATTGCATCCAATCAAATGGCGGAAAGTTATTTTTCATTGAGGCCAAAAAGCCGTCAGTTGACATCAAATCAGATAGTAGCCCCGCATTCCAAGTCCGGCGTTATGGTTGGTCTGCAAAACTTCCGCTTAGTATTTTGACTGATTTTGACGAGTGGGCGATATATGATACGACCATTAAACCCAATGCGAATGACAGGGCAAGCATTGCAAGAATCTTTTATTGTAAATATGACGAACTGGACAAGCCGTATAAAGATGGTCTGACCCATTGGCAATATATTGAAAGTTTATTTTCCAAGCAATCGGTAATGAAGGGGTCGCTTGAAAAGTTTAAGAAAACCGACAAGAAACGCGGGACACAAGAAGTTGATACCGAATTCCTGAAAGAGATTGAAACGTGGCGGGAAGAGCTGGCTAAAAACCTTGTCCGAAACAATACACTTACTGAACGCGAACTGAACGATGTTGTTCAGAAAACCATAGACAGAATCATATTTTTGCGTATCTGTGAAGACAGGAATATTGAAAACGAAAACACCTTGCTTAACCTGACCAGCAAAGGTAAGGTAGACATATATTCTAACCTGCTTATTTTGTTTCAACAGGCAGACGCAAAGTATAATTCTGGGCTGTTCCATTTCAGACAAGAAAAGGGTATTGCAGAGCCAGCAGACGAATTATCGTTGCGAATAAAAATCAGCGACAATGTATTAAAGGACATAATCAAATCCCTTTATTATCCGGCGCCGTATCAATTCAATCAAATGCCTGCGGATATATTGGGCAGCGTATATGAAAGATTTTTGGGTAAAGTCATACGCCTTACATCAAATCATCGGGCGATCGTTGAAGAGAAGCCAGAAGTCCGTAAAGCCGGCGGTGTGTATTATACCCCTTCCTATATCGTGGATTACATAGTTGAGAATACCATCGGCGAACAACTGAAAGGCAAGAATCCAAAAACCATCGGCAAATTCAGAGTTGTTGACCCTGCATGTGGCAGCGGCTCGTTCCTGATAGTCGCATATCAAAAAATGCTGGACTGGTATTTGCAAGAATATATGAAGTCCCCGGCCAGTTATAAAAAGCAACTGATAAAAACAGGCGCGGATTCATATAAATTGACCATCGCGGAACGCAAACGAATATTGATAGACCATATATTCGGGGTTGATATAGACACACAAGCGGTTGAAGTTTCCAAGTTATCGCTGCTGTTGAAAACACTGGAAGGCATAACAGCCCAGGAAGCCAGCCCAAAACTTGCGATTGAAAGAATACTGCCGAATCTGGGCAGCAATATCAAGTGCGGCAATTCGTTGATAGGCAGCGATTTTTACAGCGGTCAGCAACAACTGGCGCTTTCAATAGACGAACAACTGAAAATCAATGTCTTTGATTGGGATAAAGAATTCAAGAACATATTTGCAGACGGCGGGTTTGATGCCGTGATTGGCAACCCGCCTTATGTTAAAGAATATACAGATAGAAGTGCTTTTGAAAATATCAGAAAAGCGAAACTTGCAAAATATTATCAAGGTAAAATGGACTTGTGGTATTTCTTTATATGCTATGGATTGGACATATTAAAACCAAAAGGCAAACTTGGTTTTATCGCCCCCAATAATTGGATTACAAATTCCGGCGCTTCCATTTTAAGAAACAAGATATTATCCGATTCCAAAATAGAGAAGTATATTGATTTTGGTGATTTCCGTGTTTTCCCCGAAGCAGGCATACAAACAATGGTGTTTGTTTTATCAAAAGAGTATCATAAAAAATATAAATTTGATTATTTTAAGGTAATAGATAAAGGGCTTGAACTATTTGACTTACCGAGCATCCTGACCAACAGCCCAGCAATAAAACATATTTTGATAGGCATGGATTCAGAAAAAATGAAGGATAAACTTATAACATTTGTTGATAAAGGCAACGAGGAAATACTGAATAAAATATCAAAATCTGGAAGTTATCGTTTGTCAGATAAAGATATAGCCCAAGGAATTGTATATCCACAAGATTTCCTTAATCAAAAGAATCAAAATATTTTGGGCGATGATTTCCAAGTTGGGGACGGAATATTTGTTATAACCGACCAAGAGAAAAAATCTTTGAGTTTAACCAAAGAAGAGCTGAGTTTAGTTAAACCAGAATTCAATACTGTCCAATTAGGCAGATATTTTGCTGATAACAAAAATAATACTTGGGTGATATATACGGATTCCAGTTTTAAGAATCCGGAATCAATGAAGCCATACCCGAATCTCAAACGACATCTTGATAAATTTACGAAAGTTATAACATCGGACAATGCGCCTTATGGATTACATAGAACAAGAAAAGAAGATTTTTTCAAGGGTGAAAAAATAGTATCTCTCAGAAAATGTGCGGGGCAACCGAAATTCAGTTATGTGGATTTTGACAGTTATGTTTCTGCTACTTTCTATGTTATTAAACCGAAAGATATAAACTTAAAATATCTGACAGGTTTATTAAATTCAAAACTTATAGCTTTTTGGTTGAAAAATAAAGGGAAAATGCAAGGAAGTAATTATCAGATAGATAAAGAGCCATTGTTGAATATTCCTATATTCAAAACAGAAAATATAAAGCATCAAGAACAAATGGCGTCTTTGGTTGATTCTATGCTGAAACTGAAACGGCAAGAACAGACGGCGAAGACACCCCAAGAAAAGGCGGTTTATGAACGCCAGATTGCCGGCCTTGACAATGAAATAAATAACCTGGTCTATAAACTCTATGACCTGACCCCCACCGAAATTAAAATAATAGAATCTTGATTTTTTCAAAATATTTTGCAAGGATTGAACGAGAGAGAGGAGGATAAACTTAATGGTGCGTTAATGGAAAATTTAACAGACAAAATTATTATTAGTTATGATGGTGAAAATATTAAAAACCATCAAATGGATATTGATGACTTTATTCAATCTGTGTCTGGGGCGGTTGATTTATTAAAGGTTATCGCAGACGAACTAAATCTACCTGAAGACTCTATTCAAATTAAGATTGCCCCATTAAAGGCCGGGTCATTAGAGGCGGTTATATACTTATTAGCCGGCGGTATCGCTACTTATGTAGGCACAAATTTTGCTGATGGTATGGGAATTGGCGAAACATTTAAGCAATGGGGGCGTGAATTTGCGGGATTTCTCGGATTAAAAAGGGATAATAAGATAGATTCTACAAATTTAGCCCAAAAATCCACCGAAGTAAATACAATACAAGGTAAGTTATTACAAAATAAATCAGCCCATCAAGCCGTTAATGAGATTGTAAAGTGTATGAATAATGATGCTGAAACAATAAAAGTAGAATTACCAGACCAAAATATATCTGAAAATTTTGTTAGGACTAACATAAATAATCTTGTATCTAATCCATTTGTTGAACCACTTGATAAAGCGGACGAATCTGTTCAAGATAAAAATATGCAACTATATCTTGAAAAAGTCGGGATAGTTGGAACAAAATGGACTTTTTATGAAAAAATATCTGATAAAAAAATCAAACGAATTGATGCAGATGTTTTAGATAATCAGTTATTAAAAGATGCGCGAAATTCATCTTTAGAACAAGAATACAAAAATGTCCCATTATTCTGTAAGGTCAGAATAAAAATACATAAAAAAGCAGGCGCTAAGAAGGCATCCCCAGCTGAATACTACATAATTGAATGTCGTAAAGACGAACCTTTACTACTTTTCCCTGATTAAAAATAATGCATTAAAATTTAACTCAAAATAGTTTTTATTTACCTCAGAGTTTCGTTGTTCGCGGGGGTCAAATAATACGATATATTAGTTATGACTAACCAAGCAAGAGGTGTCATAATGTCTAATAAAATCGCATTTATAAGGCAAATCGGGTCGCAGGTGGTCCTATAATGCTGGAAATCCAAGGGTTTTGACCAATTCGGCTATGCCGCGGTCGCAACAAAAAAATCCAGCGAAAGTGCTGGATTTCTAACTAAAAATCGTGGTCGGGGCGACATGATTTGAACATGCGACATCTTGCTCCCAAAGCAAGCACTCTACCAGGCTGAGCTACGCCCCGAACGCGCCTGAGATTATAGCATCGCGCATTAAAAATGCAATTGTTATTTAGGATTTAAGATTTAGGGATTTACGGATTTAAGATTTGACTACCCCGGAAAGCTAAGGCAGCATAGCTGCCAAGCTTTCCTCCCCTTCTGAGAAGGGGAACTAGCGCTCAATGGCTTTAATCAAATGAGTGCTAAATTGCCCTTCCCCGGGGCCCCCGCAAAAACGAAGTTTTTGCGGGGTGGGTCCAGAAGGGTCGGAAATTCCGCAATCTCTGATTGCGTGGATTTCCGGGGTAGTCGCAAATCTTAAATCCGTAAATCCGTAAATCTTAAATCTTCAATATCCGCGTTTTGGGGTCGCCCAGGTTCAGGTATTTCTGCGCCAGCTCTTCCACATAGTCCGGCGAGTTCTGTTGCAGCAGCTGGATATGCCGCGCGATTTCGTCGCGTTGCGCCGTCACGGCCGCCAGCTGCTTTTGCTCTGACTGCAGTTTCCAGATGTTTCCGATGAAGGTCTGGACCGTGACCTCTCCGAAAAACATTCGCACCAGGACGAACACGGCGAACAGCGTGCATATCACGCCGATCTTTCCCCGCATGCCGCCCGCCCAGGCGCGTCCCAGAAACGCAAATAAATTTTTGATTTTTTCTTTCATGAAATGTATTATATCAAAAAAACAAACTAAAACAAATAACAACTGAGTGCTCTTTCCTGCCCCCTTGTGGGGCGGGATAGAACTTCTTGGCGGCACTTTCTCGTGCGCCCTAGAAGTTCTTGGGTGGGGGTGAAGTGGTCGGAATAAGATGAAAATTTTTACCCCCACCCAAGCCTCGCTAGGCGCGCAACCAGGCACCGCCAAGCTGCGGCTATCCCGGCCCACAAGGGGGCAGGAAAGAGCACTCACTCAAATCAAACAATGTTCGCGCCATTAAAGCTATCTTCGCTGACCATTCCGACGCCAATATTTTCCGCGCCGCTGGCGGGAATTACCGATTGGCCGTATCGGCAAATTTTGCGCAAATGCGCGCCCGCCGCGCCAATTTTGACCGAAATGATTTCGTGCCATTCGCTGGTTGCCAACCGCAAGAAAACGCTGAAAACCAACAACAACCGCAATTACGATGATTATGGGGCCCAGGGGTTGATCGGCGCGCAGCTGTTCGGGGCGGAACCGGCGATTATGGCGGATGCGGCGAAGATTCTGGAACAAAACGGCGCGTCCTGGATTGATATCAACATGGGTTGCCCGGTGCCAAAGGTCGCGACGCGCGCTGGCGCCGGCGCATTTCTGATGCGCGATCATGCCCTGGCGGGGCGGATTGTCGCGGCGGTGGCCGGTGCGGTAAAAATCCCGGTCAGCGTAAAAACGCGGCTGGGCTGGGACAATGATCATTTGGACAGCGCGGATTTGATCCGCATCGCGGCCGCATCGGGCGCGCAGTTCGCGACAATTCACGGCCGCACCCGCGCGGCGGGATATGCGGGAACCGCCGATTGGCACCAGATAGCAAAAATTGTAGGGGCAAATCATTATTTGCCCCTACAGAACTTCCCGATAATTTTTAACGGTGATATAAAATCTGCGGATGATATTGCGGCTGTTGAAAAGCTTGGGGCATCCGGCGCGATGCTGGGCCGTGCTTTGCTGGGCAATCCTTGGCTGTTGGGCGAATTAACAAATTCTCGGCCACCAGCACGAACCACCAGCCACCAGTCACTAATCCTTGAACATCTTGACCTGACCCTGTCTTATTATGGCGCGCGGGCGGGGGTGCCATTGTTTCGCAAGCATTTGGCCTGGTATGCCGCGGGGCGCGCGGGTGCCGCCGCATTCCGCGTGAAAATCAACACGATCGCCGACGCGAATGAAATGAGGCGCGCGGTGGCGGAGTTTTTCAAGTAGGGGTGGGGTCCGCCCGCCCAATGATGGGCGCGTTTCCACGCGCCCCTACAAATCTTTCCCCTTGCAACCCGCCAATCCGCATTCTATGATGATTAAAATCAAAAGAGGAAACAGTATGTCCGATAAAGAAAAAGATATGACCGTTGGCGAAATGCTGATCGCCGCGCGCACCAACGGCCGGCGTAAGCGCGAGCTGCAGACCGTCGCGCGCCAGCTGTGCATCAAGGAAGAATTCCTGGACGCGCTGGAGAAAGGGAATTATTCCGAAATTCCGGAATTAATCTATATCCTGGGTTTCGCGCGCAACTATGCGGTAGAGCTGGGGCTGGATCCCGACTTGATCGTCCGCAAAATAAAAAAAGAGATGGGAATAGTAGAGGAAAAATCCACCCCGCTGGCAGAGCCGAAATCCAGCGCGGCCATAAAGCACCGGGCGTCCCAGACCACGCGTCTGGTTGGCAAGGCCGCGGTCGGAACCCTGTCGTTCATGCATAAGAATTGGAAATGGATGCTGGGGTCGCTGGTCGTGGTGGCGGCGATAATCGTCATCGCGATATTTGCATTTTCTTACGGCAGTGGCGGCGGCGGATCCGCCCAGCCGCAAACGGCGGAAGCCGCCGCGCCCGCGCGCGCCGAACCCGCGTATGGTTTGCCGGTGAAAGAATCCTTTGGCGCCGAAAACCGCGGGACGGCCGATATAATTTTGCAGGCTAATGCCGAAACCTGGCTGCAGATCAAGGACGCGAACGGCGAAATACTCTTTTCGCGCGTGATGTCTGCCGGCGACGTGTATTACGTCCCGAATGCGGAATCCAGGGCGACCGTTGGAAACGCCGGCGGACTGGACGTCTGGGTGAGGGGCGAGCCGGCGCCGAAACTGGGCGCGCGCGGCGTAAAGAAATCCGGAATCCTGCTGACGCCGGACGCGCTGACGGGGGCCCCCGCGCCGGTAAACGACTAGCAAACGGCCCCGAAAGGGGCCTTTTAAATTAACATATTCCTCATTGAAATTTGAAAATTTTTCCTTATACTGTATCCGCTATGAATGAAATAAAAATCCGCGGGGCGCGCGAAAATAATCTTAAGAACATAGACCTGGACATACCGAAAAACAAATTGGTGGTCATTACCGGCGTGTCCGGTTCGGGGAAATCGTCCCTGGCGTTTAATACGATATATGCCGAGGGCCAGCGGCGATACGTGGAATCCTTGTCTTCCTATGCGCGGCAATTTTTGGACATGCAGCGCAAACCGGACGTTGATTTGATAGAGGGGTTGAGCCCCGCGATTTCCATAGAGCAAAAAACGACGTCCAAAAATCCGCGCAGCACAGTCGGCACGGTGACAGAGGTTTACGATTACCTGCGCCTGTTGTGGGCGCGCGTCGGCGTGCCGCATTCGCCGGTGACCGGGTTGCCGATTAAATCCCAGACCGTTGCGGAGATGGTGGAATGGACGATGAAGCTGCCGCCCGCGACAAAGATTTACGTCATGGCGCCGCTGGTGCGCGATCGCAAGGGCGAATACCGGAAAGAAATCGCGTTTCTGATAAAGCAGGGATACCAGCGCGCGCTGATAGACGGCAAAATGACCGAGCTGGACCGCGCGCCCGCGTTGGATAAAAACAAAAAGCACAATATTTTCGTGATTGTGGACAGGTTGGTTGTGCCGAACACAATTGCTCCCCCTGTGGATTTACCCCCGCCCTTGCGGCGGGGGTCGCCGGTGCTTTCTCGCACGGCGGGGGGTGGGTTAAATAAGCCAAAAAAGCAAATTGATTCTGATAATTTGACTGATGAACCCACCCCCCGCGCCCCGCAAACAAGCGCGGGCGCGACCCCCGCCGCAAGGGCGGGGGCGGATTCCGAGGCCGAAGAATTCATTTCCAGACTGACGGCTTCTTTTGAATCGTCGCTCCGCCTTGTGCCTGGTTCCGTCTTGGTGCGGCGTCTGGACACGAACGAGGATATTCTTTATTCCCAAAATTACGCTTGCCCGGTGTCGGGATTTACCGTGCCGAAAATAGAGCCGCGTTTGTTTTCATTCAACGCGCCCATCGGCGCGTGCAGCGAGTGCGACGGTTTGGGCGTGCAGCTGAAAATGGATCCCGCGCTGATTGTTCCGGACGATACGAAATCTCTGCGCGACGGCGCGATCGCCGCATGGTCGCGCGGCGGCATGCTGACCCAGTATGAGCATGTGTTGGAAGGCGTCTGCAAGCATTACAAAATCCCGATGTCAAAACCGTGGCGCACGCTGACCCAGGATCAGCGGAACCTGATTTTATACGGCAGCGGCGACACCCCGGTGCGGATTAATTGGAGCGGCTGGGAATATGAAAAGCCGTTTGAAGGGGTGATTCCGAATCTGGAACGCCGCTGGCGCGAGACCGAATCAAACATGGCCAAAGAATTTTTTGAAAAATTCCAAACCCAGACGCCGTGCCCGGCATGCCACGGAAAACGTCTGAATGTCCAGGCGCTGTGCGTAAAGGTTAACGGGCTGGACATCATGGATGCGTCCGATATGCCCGTGTCCCAGTCGCTGGAATGGTTCCGCGGTTTGCCCGATCACTTGACGGCCAAAGAAAACGAAATCGCGCGGACAATTTTGCGCGAAATAATCAGCCGGCTGGAATTCTTGGCGAACGTGGGCCTGGGATACCTGACGCTGTCGCGCATGGCCGGGACACTCAGCGGGGGCGAGGCCCAGCGCATTCGCCTTGCGTCCCAAATCGGGTCCGGTCTGACCGGCGTTCTTTACGTTTTGGACGAACCGTCCATCGGACTGCATCAATCCGACAACGACAAATTGCTGGATACTCTGCGCATGCTGCGCGATAAAGACAACACGGTGATTGTGGTTGAGCATGACGAAGACGCGATGCTGGCCGCCGATTACCTGATAGACATTGGAAAGCGCGCGGGCGTTCACGGCGGAAATCTGGTCGCCGCCGGCGCGCCCGGCGACATTATGAAGAATCCGGAATCCCTGACGGGGCAATATCTGTCCGGCGTGAAAAGCATCCCGGTGCCGGCCCGCCGGCGCGCGGGCTCTGGCGCGGTTATAAAAATCAAGGGCGCGCGCGCGAATAATCTCAAAAACATAAATGTTGAAATACCGTTGGGAACATTCACGGTGCTGACGGGCGTTTCCGGTTCTGGAAAATCCACGCTGCTGCTGGACACGCTGTATCCGGCGATTATGCGCGCGCTGTATAACTCGCGCCCCGCGGCCGGCGCGCACGATTCCGTCGCGGGCATTGAAAACATAGACAAGGTCGTTGATATTGACCAATCGCCCATCGGCCGCACGCCGCGTTCCAACCCCGCGACCTATACCGGATTGTTTGACCATATACGGAATTTTTACGCCGGACTGCCAGAGGCCAAGACCCGCGGCTATGCCGCCGGCCGGTTTTCGTTTAATGTAAAGGGCGGCCGGTGCGAAGCGTGCCAAGGCGACGGATTGATTCGGATTGAGATGAATTTCATGCCGGATATTTATGTGGAATGCGACGTGTGCCACGGTTCGCGCTATAACGATGAAACGCTGAAAGTAAAATACAAAGACAAATCCATCGCGGATGTTTTGAACATGACGGTGGACGAGGCGTATAGATTTTTTATAAACGTTCCCCAGATTAAAAACAAATTGGAATTGCTGCGCAAAGTCGGACTGGATTACATAAAACTGGGGCAGAGCGCGGTAGAGCTGTCTGGCGGCGAAGCGCAACGCGTAAAGTTATCCAAAGAATTATCCGCGCGTTCCACCGGCCGCACGCTGTATATTTTGGACGAGCCGACGACCGGCCTGCACTTTGACGATATCAAACAATTGCTGGAAGTATTGCAGGAATTGACCGACCAGGGCAACACGGTTGTCGTAATTGAGCACAATTTGGAAGTGATAAAGAGCGCCGATTACATCATAGACCTGGGGCCGGGCGGCGGAAACGCGGGCGGCCGCGTCTGTGCCACCGGCACGCCGGAATCGGTCGCGAAAAATCCCGAATCGCTCACCGGAAAATACCTGAAAAAGCATTTGAAGAAATAAAAAAACAGAAAAAAGAAAAGAGAAAAAAAGAAGAAAGTATAAAATGAGCCCGTCATTCCGTTGGCCCGCCCCAGGCGGGAACAACGGAATCCAGGTAACATAAGGCCGCGCGCTTTGCGCGCACATAATTAACCTAGATTCCGGCGTTGCCGCTATACAGCGGCCCGCCGGAATGACGGCTCTCATTGGTTTAATTTCGGTCTATCCAGCATGAATTTGAACAGCGGCAATTGGCCGTGGTGCTTTTTCAAGTATTCCTGCAATTTTTCATTTTCAACTTGCTTTTCCAAATCGGATTGGAGCTTTGCCATTTGCTCTTTATACGCGCACACCGATTCAGACGCGCAACCGTTGCAATCGTAAAAATACATATCCGGATCGTTCCCGAAATTTATCCGTTTTGTGAATTTGTCTATGGCCCCGAAAGTATCTTCGGTTGACGCGGTCGCCTCGGGCTTTTTCTTGCTGATATGCCCCTTGGGCGTCAGGATGTATCTCGGCGGAAAATCAAGCTTCTTCTTAATAAAATTATAATTGCTTTTGAATATGCATGATATTGCCTTGTGCGGGATTTTAATATCGTCCAGCTTGCGTTTTTCGCCTTTGGAAAGGCTCTCTTTCAGCATTTTGAAAACGGTTCCCCTCAGCAAGAGATATTTTGCATAGTTTTTATCGCGATCATCCGGGTAAGTTATTATGTCTATAAATGCCTCGTTGCAGCTTTTAATAGATGCAATCCATATCGTGTTGGTATTATCGGCGATTTCATAATACCACCCGCCATGCGTCTTTATTTTGGCGCCGTATGTTTGGTTGTAAAAGAAAATATACGGATGCCGGATCTCAAAGTTTTCCGACTTTTTCAAAAAGTATTTTTGATTCTGGGATTTAAAAAACAAACGCTTTTCATCAAATTTGTAATAGGATTTTATTTCTTGGATGACTTCGCCGGTGCTTTTATCAGCACTTTCTTTGACGAACCAGGGGTCCAGATCTATGCCGGCCAGTATATTTTTGCCATTATAGATGAATTCTTTTGAAACGGGGGCGCTTTCTCCGCATGCCTGGCATAGATTTTTATAGGATATAGGCGGAACTCCATTTATGTGATTGTCGTAGTCTTCACAGTCTATTTCCTCGCCTAGTAACGCGAGAAGCTCGGCATCCATCCCATCGTCATAATCTTCGGCATCTGTGAAAAACATGAGTTCCAACTCTTCGGACGACGGCAGCGGCGGGGATTCGGAATCGTCGCCGGGCGTAAATGGCGGCGGAAGCCCCGCGTCCGGAACGGGCGCATACATGGCGTTATCGCATAAGAATACTTCGTCGTCAGTCATAAAATTCGTTCGTTGTTTATACGGCAAATCATAGCACAATAAAATAGATTATGTCAAGTTATCCGATTTTGTTTGGGAATGCTGTCCGGCGCAGCGGAACCTTGCAATTCGGAAAAATCCGGTATAAAATAAGCGGAAAATGTGACTACCCCGGAAAGCTAAGGGCGGCAGAACCAGCCGCCAAACTTTCCGGCCCTTCGGAGAAGGGCATTTTAGCACTCATTTATTTAAAATTTATGAGCGCGAGTTCCCCTTCTCAGAAGGGGAGAAAATCTTGGCGGCACTGGTTGGTGCGCCTTAGATTTTCGGGGTAGTCGCCACACGAGATTAAATATGTTTGATACTTTGACGCGCCGATTGGGCACTACTTTCGCCAAATTAACCGGACGGACGCATTTGACGGCCGACATGCTGGACGACGCGTTGTCCGAAATCCGCGTGGCGCTGTTAGAGGCCGACGTCGCGCTGCCGGTTGTGAAAAAGATAATGACGGACATTCGCGAGAAAGCAATCGGCCAAAAGATAACGGACAACGTGCGTCCCGCGGAAATGGTCGCAAAGATAGTTTATGACGAGCTGGTCGCGATTCTGGGGGGAACTAATTACTCCCCCCTTGAGGATGAAGTGACAACTCCCCCCTTGCGGGGGAGTCGGCACCCTTCACCGGCGCCGGTGGGGGGTATGGTTCGGGATTTGGGCAATACCCCCCCCCCGAAATCGCAAACAAGCGATTTCGGCCCCCCCGCAGGGGGGGGCACACCCCGCATCATCCTCCTTGTCGGACTCCAGGGCACGGGCAAAACCACAACCGCGGGCAAGCTGGCGCTGCATTACAAGAAAGCGGGCCACAGCGTTTTGCTGGCGTCCACCGATATCTACCGGCCTAGCGCGCGGGAACAACTGGAAATGCTGGCGCAATCGGCCGGCGTTGACTCCCTGGCCATCATCGCGGATGAAAAGCCGATCGACATCGCAAAGAGGGCACTAAAAACCCCCGCCCTTGCGGCGGGGGCGGCTCGCGAGGTTGCGGGCCGGGGGGTGGGTTTATTTAATCAAAATAATCAAATTGATTCGGATGTTAATTTAATGAACCCACCCCCCGCCGCGCAAGAAAGCGCCGGCGACCCCCGCCGCAAAGGCGGGGGTAAGAGCCAATACGACATTTTGATCATCGATACCGCTGGTCGTTTGCAAATCGATTCCGCGCTGATGTCCGAGCTCCGCGATTTGAAAAAAATCCTGAATCCAACGGATATATTGCTGACCGCTGACGCGATGGCGGGCCAGGAATCGCTGAACGTCGCGCGGGAATTCAACAAACAGCTGGGCATCACGGGGCTGATTATGACGCGCGCCGACGGCGATGCGCGGGGCGGGGCGGTCTTGTCAATGCATTACGACACCGGCGCGCCGGTCGTATTCACCGGCACGGGCGAAAAAATTACGGATTGCGAGCCATTCTATCCCGATCGCGTGGCGTCGCGGATTCTGGGCATGGGCGATGTGGTGTCCTTGGTTGAAAAGGCCCAGGAACATATCAGCGAGCGCGACGCCGAAAACATGATGACCAAGATGTTCAGCGGCGAATTTACGCTGGACGATATGGCTTCGCAGATAAAGCAAATCAAAAAGATGGGTAGCATCGGCGGATTGCTGAAACTGATTCCCGGGATGTCGGCGATGGCCGGCGCATTGAAAGACCGCGCGACGGACGAAGCAATCAACAAGCAGCTGGCGATAATCCAATCAATGACCGCGGCCGAGCGCGCCCGCCCGGAAATTATTTTGGCGTCGCGGAAATCGCGCATCGCGCGCGGCAGCGGCACAACCGTTCGCGATGTGGAACAACTGTTGAAGAACTACGACAAGATGCAGTCGCAGATGAAGCAGCTGTCATCGTTCGGTTCGCCGTCGCAATTGATGGAAATGATGAAGAATATGCCACAAGGTTAAATAATGTAGCAGGGGCGGATATTATCTGCCCCTATGGGTGAACAATATGAAAATAAATAATAAAAAAATCGCCGCGAGCCCATCCTCCGCCGCGTGGCTGACGCGCCAGGCGCGCGATCCGTATGTTGCGCGCGCGCAGCGCGAAGGCTATCGCGCCCGCGCCGTTTATAAACTAATTGAAATAAACGAAAAGTTTAAATTTCTGAAAAACGGCCAGGTTATCGTGGATCTGGGCGCGGCGCCGGGGTCATGGTCGCAATACATCGCGCGCGAATTTCCGCGCAGCCGCGTGATTGCGATGGACCTGCTACATATCAAGCCGATTCCGGGCGTCACGTTTTATACGGGCGATTTTACAACCGACGAAGCGTTGGATTGGCTGAATAAAACAATAAATAATTGTCCCCCCACCGGCCCGCAAAATCGCGAGCCGACTCCCCCCAAGGGGGGAGTAGTTAAATGCTCTCTTGATTCCGAACAAGTGAGTGCTGAATTACTCCCCCCTTGGGGGGAGTCGCAGAGCGCAAGCCCTGTATCGGCGCGGCGCGATGCGGTGGGGGGACAGGTTGACGTCGTGCTTTCGGACATGGCGCCGAATACCACGGGGCATCAGAAAACCGACCATCTGCGCCAGATGACGCTCTTGGAATACGCGTGGGATTTCGCAAAGCAAAGCTTAAAGCCCGGCGGAACGTTCGTGGCAAAATCCTTTACCGGCGGCACCACCAGCGAATTGCTGGCGGATATGAAAAAATCATTTGAAAAAGTGGCCCACGTAAAACCCGCCGCATCCCGCAAGGATTCGGTGGAAATGTTTATAGTGGGCCTGAGGTTTAAAAATGACCGATCTGAACGATAAAGATTTTATCGCGCGCTTGAACGCGCATTTGGCCAATGGCGGCGTCATCGCGTTTCCGACGGATACCATCTGGGGCCTGGGCGCGTTGCCGACGCCGGCGGGCGTGGATGCTTTGTTTGAAATAAAGCATCGCCCGCATGAAAAACATTTCGTGATAATGTCGGATACTTTGGAGCATTTGCGTCCGCATATGCCGGATTTTTCGCCTTTGGCGGTTGAATTGGCGCAGAGATATTTGCCGGGCGCGCTGACCATCGTCGGGAATGACGATCCGATATTCGGCGGCGTGCGCATACCCGATAATGCCGACTTTCGGGCGCTTTGCGGCGTTATAGACGGTCATTGCCTGGCGACGACATCCGCGAACGTTTCCGGCGCGCCGGTTTGCGAAACTCGCGAAGAAGTTGAAAAGATTTTTCCGGACATAATAATCGTCGGCAACGGCAAACCGGCGGGCATGGCCAGCACGGTGATAAAGGTAATCGGCGACGAAGTCAAAATCCTGCGCCAGGGCAGCGTGGTTATTTAGGGCGCAATGAGACTAATTCTCTGCCGCCATTTGCGTGTTTCTTTGGGGCCTGAACCTAGGAATGCTTTAATGTTTCCGCCGCACCGCGGGCCAGCGCGTCAACGCGCTCGTTCATCTCGTCGCCGTTGTGCCCGCGCACCCATACCCAGTGGATTTTTTTATATCCGGCCGCGACCTCGTCCAATTTCTGCCACAAGTCCTGGTTCTTGACGGGCTTTTTATCCGCGGTGCGCCAGTTGTTGCGCTTCCAATTTGGAATCCAGGTCTGCATTCCGTTCTTTACATATTGGCTGTCGCTGTGGATTTCAACCTCGGCATGCCGGCGCGCGGCGGACAAAGCGCGCAGAACGGCGGTCAGTTCCATCCGGTTGTTGGTGGTGTTTGGCTCACAGCCCGAACGTTCGGCCGTGTTCGTTCCGTCGGTCGCGATAAAGCCCCATCCGCCGGGTCCCGGGTTGCCCAAGCATGATCCGTCCGTCCAAATTTTAATCATGGTCGTTGGTAGTTGGTCGTTGGTAATTGGTCTACAATTGCCGATCATTGTTTTTTGATGTTGCATGCCGTGCACATTTTGTTTTATTATATCACGCAGGAAGAGATAAAACAATCCCCATCAATCTACCAACGACCAACGACTAATGACTAACGACCAACGACCAACGACCATAATGTTCACATCCAAACAAATCACCCAAATGGCGGATGCCGCGCGGTCGCGCGCTATGGTTGCGATTCGTTCGGCGCACAGCGGGCATGTCGGAATCGCGTTGGGCGCCGCCGACATTATGACGGCCATATTCGCAAATCATTTGCGATTTGATCCGAAACAGCCCGGTTGGCCCGATCGCGATCGGTTTGTTCTCTCCGCCGGGCACGCCAGCGCGCTGTTGTATTCGGTGCTGCAACTCGCGGGATACGATATTCCGGATCTGTCGGGATTTCGCAAATTCGGAACGCCGTTGGCCGGACATCCGGAATACGGCTTTCTGCCCGGGGTTGAAACATCCACCGGCCCGCTGGGCCAGGGTTTGGCGAACGCGGCGGGAATGGCGCTGGCCGCGAAAATGCGCGCCGCGCGCGGATGGGGGGATGAATTCAAGACCTATGTTTTATGCAGCGACGGCGATTTTATGGAGGGCGTCGGCCAGGAATCGGTCGCCTTTGCCGGCCGGTATCGGCTGAACAACCTGATAGTATTTTGGGACGACAACGGCATCAGCATAGACGGGCCGGCGCTTACCGATTTGGATCTGCCGCTGCGCATGCGCGCGGCCGGCTGGCTGGTGATGCGCGTGAACGGGCACAAGCCCGCCGAAATAAACGCGGCGATAGAGAAAGCGAAAAAATCAAAAAACAAGCCGGTTTTTATCCAGGCGAACACTACGATCGGCCTGGGCGCGCCGAACCGGGGCACGGCGGCCGCGCACGCTCTGACCCTGAATGACGCCCAGTTGGCGGCGCTGGAACAAAAATTCAAATCCGCAGACGGTGAAAAACTATGGAAAGAAATAGAAGCCAAAAGAGGGGGCCCGGCGGATAAAAAGGTGAATATTCAAAGCTCTAATGACGAGAATGTGGAACGATTGTCTATTGACTTATCTTCTATCAAATATCCGTTAGATCCGCTTTCCACGCGTGAGGCTGGCGGGCTTGTCCTGGAACATGTTGTCAAAAATATTCCAAACATTGTGGGCGGCAGCGCGGACTTGACCGAGAGCACCTTCGCCCGCCCGGAAAACATGCGCGACATTACGCCCGATGACTTTTCCGGAAACTATATGCATTACGGCGTGCGGGAGCACGCGATGGCCGCGATTATGAACGGGCTCTCGTTATGCGGATTCCGGCCGTATGGCGGGACGTTTCTGGTATTCTCGGACTATATGCGCCCGGCGATGCGGCTGTCGGCGTTTATGAGGCAGCCCGTGATATACCTCCTCTCGCACGATAGCATCGCCCTCGGCGAAGACGGCCCGACGCACCAGCCGATAGAGCATCTGACCGCCCTCCGCGCCATTCCGAATATGAACGTCTTGCGCCCCGCGGACATGGCAGAGGTCGCGGCATGCTGGGAAATCGCGCTATCCGGGAACGAAACGCCGCAATGCCTGATCCTGTCGCGCCAGAAATTGCCGCAAATCGCCGGCACATCCGCGGCCGGGGTAAAGCGCGGCGGCTATATTGTGAAAGAGCGGGGGGCAAAATCCGGGAAAAGCCCCCAATTCACGATTATCGCCACGGGGTCAGAGGTATCGTTGGCCGTTGAAATCCAAAAAATCCTGGACGCGAACGGAGTTTCCGCGCGCGTCGTCAGCATGCCGAGCGTTGAAATTTTCCGCTTGCAAGGCGAGGATTATAAGAATAGAATTCTTGCCGGCACCGTTGTGGCGTTGGAAGCGGGCGCTACGTTCGGCTGGTATGAATTCGCGGACATTGTCGGCGGCACCGATACTTTCGGGGCCAGCGGCGACGGCGCCTCGGTCTATAAAAACTGCGGCTTTGACGCGGCGGCTATTGCTGAAGAGATTTTGAATAGTCAAAAAAAACATTAAGTGTCATCCCCAGAATTTCCGGCAGCGGCGCATCGCGCCATCCGGGAAATATCCGGGGAACCAAGCATTAGAGATATAAATGACACCTCGTTATTTTACAACGTCGGACGGCGAAGAAATCCCGCTTGTTATTGAAACGCGGCGGGGCCTCAGCAACATAACGATTCGGCCGAAAACCAACCCCACGCGGGAAATCCACATATCCGTGCCGCGCTGGACGCCGGTGTCCAGCGCGCTGAAATTTCTGGAACAAAAGCGCGCCTGGACCGAAAAAATATTCGCCCGCGCGCCGAAAAAGGTGCGGATTTCAGACGGCAGCACGATAACGCTCTTTGGAAACAAAATATTGGTCCGGCATGATCCCAAGGGGCGGGCGGGGGTATATATGGATGATGAAAGAATTATGACGGATGACGGAAACGCCAAAAACGCATCATCCGTTATGATCGTTTGCGGATCGCCGGAAATGTTGGAACGCCGCGTGCGGGACGAAGTGAAAAAGCAATTCCTGGCGGCGGCGCGCGCGGAAATTGCGCGCGTGCCATTGCAATTCCGGCCGAAACGGCTGGCCGTGCGCGATACCACGACCCGCTGGGGCAGTTGCTCGTCCACTGGCACGGTTTCTTTTTCTTTCCGATTGGCGTTCGCGCCGCCGGCGGTAATGCGGTATGTGATACTGCATGAATTGGCGCATTTGCGGCACTTGGATCATTCTCCGCGGTTTTGGCGCACCGTTGCGGAGCTTTACGGTCCCGGCGTAGAGCGCGCGAAATTATGGCTTTCAAAGAACGGGCAAGAGTTGTATAGGTATTTTTAGAGGGTCATTGGTCGTTAGTCGTTGGTCGTTGGTCGTTGGTGATGAGCGATATTTTCTTGGGTGGGAGGAATCAGGGTTGATTTAATATAAAGGAGCAAGGAATGAAAAAGTATTTAATAATATTCGGAATAGTCGCCGCGTTGACCGCATGCGCCGGCACGGGCGATTCGGCCGCGCCCGCGGCGTCCCAGAACCCTTTGGCGTCGGCCCGGCCGGCGACGGGCATCGCGGCCTTGCGCGGCGCAAAGTTTGAAACCGTGAAAAACGGGACAAAAATCACGCTCAGCTTTGACGATCAGAAAGACCGCATCTACGGCAAGGTCGTGAACAATTACAATTCTCCCTTTACGGCGGACGGGAATCGGATCACTTTCAAGCCCATGCTGTCAACCATGATGATGGGATTGAACGCCGCCGCGATGCAGGCAGAGTCCGATTACTTTAAGTTCATCACGGACGGCGGCGCCAAGACATTTTCTCTGTCCGGGAACATGCTGACTTTGACCAACGCCGCGGGACAATCAATGAAGTTCAAAAAGGTTAATTAAAAAGCTAGCGAGCACTAATTCCACTCCCGCGGGGGGATAGATTTTGTTAGCGACAGGATCGCTTACAAAATCGGTGTGGGCGGTTTTAATTTTTCTCTTGCCAAAGCGTTGATATTTGGTGTAGGATTTTAACCAAACTAATTCTCCTAGGGGAAAAAAACGGACCGGTTTTTTTCCTACATCGGCACATAGGCTGCACGGATTAAAAATGCGCGCAAGTTCAAGGGTTTTTAATTTTGACCGAAACGACGAAACTGTCCAAAAAAACCGGTCGGTTAATTTCCCCATGCGTTGCGCCTGCGCGATCCGGGGCGTGCCTGTAAAATCATTGTTTTTGAAAATCTGGAAAACCACCCATCTCCACGACGAGCATGAGCATGGCACCG
>Ga0209629_10000117_pt1 | contig 35447 bp, 34 predicted proteins | sample TergutCu122P5_FD_187286 | JGI IMG/M metagenome (GOLD analysis project Ga0209629, IMG submission 187286) | Cubitermes ugandensis P5 segment gut microbial communities from Kakamega Forest, Kenya - Cu122 P5 (SPAdes) (version 2) | ecosystem: Host-associated > Arthropoda: Insects > Digestive system...
AGCGATTTCAAGGTGGAGGATGAAGCATAATCCTTCTCGTTTACGCCGACACTACATGGCTTTCAGCCACAATCGCCAGCTTTAGCTGTTAACGAAGCCACCGGCTTTAGCCGGTGGAGCGTTCACTTTGTTGCAATAAAAATTTCAATTTCGGATTTATTTTGTTGCAATAAAAATTTCAATTTCGGATTTATCGCCCTTATTGGAATTTTCGCCGTAAACTTCAAAATCGTAACTGTATTTTCTGTTTAATTCCTTGTCTCGCTGCCAAATGTCAATCCAAGTATTTACTACCGCACCTGGCATTTCTCCTTTTGCTACAAATTTTTGAAAATTATCAGCTTCAAATTCTCGCCCGATAAGTCCAGTCGGAATTTCGTCAAGTGTTGAAACAGGAACACCTATTATTGTCAAATATTCGCCTGCATAATCGCTCTCGTAGTCTGTGTAAATTGCGAGAATATTGCTCGAAATTTTATTGGGAATTTTCGCAATGATATTCTCTGCGAAAAATTGTCCCCAAAGTTTTCCCAAATCTTGTTGGGATTGATTGTTTGCATTTGTTGTCCGAATTGAAATTCCAATTACCTTAAATCCGTTTGTCATATCTAGGTTCTCCATCATTTTTCTATCATTACTCTTTGCACATTTTGTATTGTTCATGTCGCGTCAATCTATTTTTACAATACGAAATGCGCATGGTATAGGTTGTCCAATTTAACCACCACTACTCCTTTGATAGACGCCACCATGACAAAGAGAAAGCCCAGCGTCAGGAAGCTACAATTGATGATATGAAGGCTAACTGAAACGGCTCTTCCGCGCTATGCTTTTTCTCTGACCCGGCCTCGCCATGGGCGACGGCCCCGTGGCTGGGAAAAGATCAGGAAATCGCTGCGGCGCTGTACCCGCGTGCCCTGTGGCCAGTGCCATTCGGCGCCATCGACGGCTCTGGGAAACTGACGCAGCAGATTTTCAATCAAGTTGAACGAGATTTTGATAGTCAGGCGCTGAGCGATGTGATCGAGCAGGCGGCGGCGCAGGGCCAGCGGCAAAGCGAGAAAGGGGGTAATGGCAAGTTGTATGACCGGCCCATCGGCTATCGCTTCTTCTTGCGCCATGGCGCGGAAGGCATTCTCGGTCAGTGTTGCCAGCAGTTCCTCCTCGTCGGCCAGAATTGTCATCATCCGCCGGCAGGTGTCGTCCATCGCCGGGTTGAAGCGCTGGCGCAAGAGCGGCAGCAGTTCCAGGCGCACGCGGTTGCGGAGAAAACGCGGGTCGTCGTTCGAGGAATCATGGCAGGGTGTGATGCCGCAGGCGGCCAGATAGGCGGCAAGCGTCGCCTTCGGCCAGGTGAGCAGTGGCCGCAGGATACGTCCCTGCTGCCATTTCATGCCGGTCAGGCCGGACAGGCCGCAGCCACGGATCAAGCGGATGAAGAGCGTCTCCACCTGATCGTTGGCGGTGTGGCCGGTGACGATCCACTCGGCGCCGCTTTCCTCGCGCAGCCGCTCCAGTTCCCGGTAGCGCAGGCGGCGGGCGGCATCCTCGACCGACAAGCCTTTGCCGCGAGCATAGGCGGCGGTATCGACCTGGGCGAAAAGCAAAGGCAGATCCAGCGCTGCTGTAAAGGCCGTGAGCCACTCCCGTTCCCGTGCCGCTTCCGCCGGGCGCAGGCCATGGTCGATATAGGCGGCAGTCAGGCGCAGTGACAGGCCGGAGCATCGCAGCAAATGCAACAGGGCGCTGGAATCGCCGCCGCCGGAAACCGCGACGAGAAAATGCGCTCCAGCGGGGAAATTTTCCGTTAGAATTTCGTGAAGGCCCTGGTATAGTTCATCCTCTTTCATGATTACGAATTATGATCGCGAATTGATCTTTGGCCCCGTTGGCCAAATTTATAATTTGCCGCCGCATTCTTGTTCACCCATTTTCGCACGGGACATTTTCCATGACCGAACTCCACCAGCGCGTTCGCGCTTACCTGACGGTGACATTCCACTTCTCCGACGATCAGATCGACCAGATGCTGCCCGGTTTTTTCGACACCTTGCGTGACCATGTGGCGACGCTTGAACAGGCCATTGGCGGTGAAGCCGGGCAATTGGCCAGGGCCGCCCATACCCTGAAGGGGGCCTTGCTGAATCTTGGTTTGGAGCCCGAGGCGGCCATCGCTTTGGAGTTGGAAGAACTTGGCAACGCTGGCGGGGCCGACCCGGCTTCCCTGACCCTTCTCGTCAGACGCCTGCGGGACCATCTGGCTATGGCCGGGCTGTAAAGAAAGGTCAGCCTGGTTTAATGCCTCTCACGCAGGTTGGCCAAAAGCCGCTCGTGGATGCCATCGAAACCGCCGTTTGACAGCACCGCCACCACGTCGCCTGACCGCAGTTCCGGTACGAGAGCCGCGACAATCGCCAAAGCGTCTGGGAAGACGCGGGCGTTTTTGCCGCGCTGGTGCAGGGCATCGGCCAGCCTGGCCGAAGAAAACATCAATTCCGGCGCCACATCGGCCAGCGGAACCGGCTCACGCAGCAGGACCATATCGGCATCGTCGAAGGCCAGCGCATAATCATTTTGAAAGACCGCCCGCCGCGATGAATTGGTGCGCGGCTCGAAGACGGCAATCAGCCGTTGCCCGGCATAGGCCGCCTTGAGCGCCATAAGCGTTTCTTTGACCGCCGTCGGGTGGTGGGCGAAATCGTCGATCACGGTCACGCCCTGTTCAACACCGCGCACCTCCTGCCGCCGTTTGACGCCGGCAAAAGCGGCCAGCCCGGCGGCAATAGTTTCGGCGTCCAGACCGAGATGGGTGAGAAGCGCCACCACCGCCAAAGCGTTCAGGCAATTGTGGCGGCCCGGCAGCGGCAATGAAAATTCGCCGAAAATCTGGCCATGGCGCAGCGCCGTGAAATAGCTGTGCTCGCCTTTCTGCCGCACGTCAGCCAGCCGCCAGTCGCGTTCGGCAGCGAGACCATAGCCAAGTACCGGACAACCCGCTTTCGCCGCCGCTTCCGCTACCTTTGCGTCATCAAGAAAGGCCACCAGCAGGCCATCTGCGGGCAAGAGGGCGACAAATCTGGCGAAGGCGGCTTTCACCGCCGCTAGATCCGCGAAAATATCGGCGTGGTCAAATTCCAGCGAAGTCAGGATGGCGGCATGCGGTTGGTAGTGGAGAAACTTCGATCCCTTGTCGAAAAAGGCGGTGTCGTACTCGTCGCCTTCAAGCACCACATGCGGCCCCTTGCCCAGACGGAAATTGCCGCCGAATTCGCGGACGATGCCGCCAATCATGAATGAAGGATCGAGTCCGGCGTGGAAAAGCGCCGAGGCCAAGAGCGAGGCGGTCGTGGTTTTGCCGTGGGTGCCAGCGACGACGAGAGACATCTTGCCGCTGATGAAAAACTGGGCCAACGCCTGGGGAAAAGACAGATAGGGAATGCCAAGCCGGGCCAGTTCCTGGGCCTCAGGGTTACTTTTGCGGATGACGTTGCCGACAATGGCCAGATCTGGCTTGGGATGCAAATTTGCGGCGGCGTAGGGGCTGGTGATAGCAATGCCGGCCTGGGCCAGGAAATCGGACATCGGCGGATAGACCTGCTGGTCGCTGCCGGTCACCGTGTAGCCGCTTTTTTGCAGCATCCCGGCCAGGGCCGCCATGCCGGTGCCACAGATGCCCAGCAGATGGATGTGATGAATGACCGCCGGGCGCTGGTTCAGGTTCGGATCGAGCTCGTTCATGTTCTTCTGTCCTCTGTTTTCTGTCTTCTGTCCTCTGGTCAAGGTACGGTGGAATGCCGGTTTCCGCCACCTTTTCTTGTGAAGACGATTCCGGCGGCACGTCAAACCACCACTCCTGGTTGAAAAAATCCATGAATTTTCCGTCGCTTGCCGCGACTGTCCTCGCCAAGTGCGTCCTCGCCAAGTGCGTTGACATGCCCGACAAGAAGAAATATAATACGCGGCTTTTTTGTTGATGAGCGGAGCGCCACCCGCTCCACCGTTTCGTGGGCGCTACAACCAGGAGAACGCCGATGTCCACCGTCGTTGTCGTTGGCTCCCAATGGGGAGATGAGGGAAAAGGCAAAGTCGTCGATCTATTGACCCGCCATGCCGATTGTGTCGTCCGCTTCCAGGGCGGCAATAACGCCGGGCATACCCTGGTCGTCGATGGACGCACCTTCATCTTCCACATCATCCCGTCGGGCATTCTCTATCAGGATAAAGCCTGCATGATCGGCAACGGCGTCATCATCGACCCGGCGGTGCTGTTGGCGGAAATGGACGGCTTGGCCGCCCAGAGCCTGGCCGTGCATCCGGAGCGGCTTTTAATCAGCGAAAACGCGCATTTGATCATGCCCTATCATGCGCAACTCGACAAAGCCAAGGAGGCGGCCTTGGCCTCTGGCCAGAAGATCGGCACCACCGGTCGCGGCATCGGCCCCTGCTACATGGACAAGATTGGCCGCAGCGGCATCAAGGCCGGGGATCTGCTCGATTTTTCGCTATTCAAGGACAAACTGCGGGCCAACCTCGATGAGAAGAATTTCCTTTTGACGCACAAATACGGGCTGGCCGCCCTGGATGGCGACGAAATCGCCGACAATTTCGCCGGTCACGCCGAGCGTCTGTCGCCTTTCATCGGTAACGTGTCGCTGGCGCTGGATACGGCCAGGCGGCAGGGCAAAAATATCCTGTTCGAGGGAGCGCAAGGTACCCAGCTCGACATCGACCACGGCACCTATCCCTATGTCACCTCGTCGAACACCATCGCCGGCAACGCCTGTAACGGCGTTGGCATTGGCCCGACCCATATCGACGCCGTCATCGGCATTGTCAAGGCCTACACGACTCGCGTCGGTGCCGGCCCTTTTCCCACCGAACTGAACGACGCGGTCGGCGACGCCTTGCAGGCCAAGGGCCAGGAATTTGGCGCTACCACCGGACGTCGCCGGCGTTGCGGTTGGCTCGATGGCGTCGTGCTGCGCGATGCCGTGCGCCTGAACGGCCTCACTGGACTGGCCCTGACCAAACTCGATGTCTTGAGCGGCCAGCCGCTGCTGAAAATGGCGACATCCTATCAGCTCGATGGCAAAACGCTCGGCGCCATGCCCTGCAACATCCGTCAGGTCGAGGCGGTGACGCCCAATTACGAATCCATGCCGGGCTGGCCGGATGACCTGACCGGCATCCGCGATCTTTCGGCCCTGCCCGTCGCTGCCAGAGACTATATCAAAAAAATCGAGGATTTTTGCGGCGTGCCGGCGCAGATCGTCTCGCTGGGCCCAGACCGGGCGCAGACCGTTTTACTGAGCAATCCTTTTAAGGACTGAACGGCGGCGGCTGAACCGCCGTTTCTATACCGCGTTTACGGGGAATATATGGCTAGAATCACTGTAGAAGATTGTCTTGAAGTCGTGGGCGACAGCAACCGTTTCAATCTCATTCATCTGGCGGTGCAGCGCATCAAACAGCACCGGCAGGGTGAACCGTACTTGGTCGAAGGCAAAAACAAGGAAGTGGTGATGACGCTGCGCGAAATCGCCAGCGGCAAAGTGACGATGGAAAATATCGATGCCATCGCCACGGTCAGCGAAGACGCGCCGCTGACCCAGGAGCCAGAGCCAGTACCAGCGGCGGCGACGGAAAATCCGGTCTGAAGGTGATGGCAGGGGTTTTCGCATGAACGTCGATTATTACGAAATTCTGTCGGTCAGCCGCTCGGCCAATGGCACCGAAATCAAAAAAGCCTACCGCCGCCTGGCCATGCAATACCATCCGGACCGCAATCCCGGCGACCGGGAAGCGGAAAGCAAATTCAAGGAATGCACCGAGGCCTACGAGGTACTTTCCGATGACCATAAACGCCGGATTTATGACGCCTACGGCCACGAAGGGTTGAAAAATCACGGGTTCCGCCAGACCAGTGCCGAAGATGTTTTTTCCAGCTTCGGCGACATGTTCGGTGAACTCTTCGGCCTTGGCGGGCGGCGTGGGCGTCGGCAAGGCCCGGTGCCCGGCAACGATTTACGCTTGGATTTGCGCATTTCTTTTCTCGACGCCGTGCATGGCGTTGTCCGTGAAGAAGAAATTCAGCGCCGCGAAACTTGCCATACCTGTGAAGGCAGCGGTTGCCGTCCCGGTCACGGCAAAAAGACCTGCCCGACTTGCCAGGGACGCGGCCAGGTGATTCGCGCCCAGGGCTTTTTTCAGGTCAGCACCCCGTGCCCGCAGTGCCACGGCGCCGGCCAGATCATCACCGAGCCGTGCCAGGATTGTGGCGGCGAAGGTTTGCTGACAAAAAGCATCAAGCTGCCGATTCATATTCCCGCCGGTGTCGATAACGGCGCGCGGATGCGGGTGCCGGGCAAAGGCGAAGGCAGCCGCGAAGGCGGGCCGCCGGGTGATCTTTATGTGGTCTTTCATGTCGAGGAACATGAATTCTTCAAACGCGACGGCGAGACCATTTACGCCCGCCTGCCGGTTTCGATGGTTAAGGCGGCGCTCGGCTGCGTCGTCGAGGTGCCGACGGTGCATGGGTCGAGCAAACTGACCGTGCCTGAAGGCAGTCAATCCGGCGACACGTTCAGGCTGCGCGGTCAGGGCGTGCCCCGCCTGAACGGACGCGGCGCCGGCGATATGGTGGTAGAATTACAGGCGCAAACGCCGGTGGGTCTCTCTGAAGAGCAAAAACAACTGCTGCGCGACTTCGAGACCGTCAGCGAACGCCGGGAAGGAGAAGAGGAGGAAGGCTTTTTTTCGCGCATCCTGAACGAAGTTTTGGGCCGCAAAAAAAGCGGCAAAGACGAAGACGGCAAAAAAACTAAAAATTGATCATGTCCCGGACGTCCGATTTGACGCACTTCGATGCCTCCGGTCAGGCCATTATGGTCGATGTCGGCGGCAAGGAGCAGACAACGCGCATTGCCCGCGCCGCTGGCCAGGTGCGGCTCGGCGCTCTCGCCTTTGCCAAGGTGCGTGAGGGAACGATTGCCAAGGGTGATGTCCTCGGCGTGGCCCGCATCGCCGGTATCATGGCCGCGAAAAAGGTCGATCAGCTCATCCCGCTCGCCCATCCTCTGGCCATCAGCCGCGCCGACATCGACTTTACTTTGTTCGAGGAAAATCAGACCGTCGAGATTGTCGCCACCGTCGGCGTTTGCGGCCAGACCGGCGTCGAAATGGAAGCGCTCGCGGCGGTGACGGTGGCGGCCCTGACTATTTATGATATGTGCAAGGCGGTGGACAAAGCGATTGTCATCGACGGCATTCGCCTCTTGGAGAAAAGCGGCGGTAAAAGTGGCCACTACCGGCGTCAGGACGAGGGACCGGTACAGGAAAGACCATAACTGGAGTTCGTGATGGAAAAAGAAATACAGGAACGATTCCGCGCTCAGCTCCTGGCCAAACAGGCGGAAATCGAACAGGCGATGGAGAAGACGCTTGAAGGGATGACCGACCAGAATACCAACATCCCCGACCCCAACGATCGCGCCACCATCGAATCGGACCGCGGTTTCGAGCTGCGTATCCGCGACCGCGAAAAAAAATTGCTGAAAAAAATCAAGGCGGCCCTTGTCCGCATCGACGACGGCGTGTATGGCATTTGCGCGGGCTGCGGCGAGGAGATCGGCGTCAAACGTCTGGAGGCCAGGCCGGTGACCAACCTCTGTATTGATTGCAAGACCTTGCAGGAAAACAAAGAAAAATCCATGGGGCAATAGGGAGGACAACCATGCCTGAGCTGCGCAAGGATCCAGTTCTCAGCCGCTGGATCATCATCGCCACCGAGCGACGGCAACGTCCCAGCGATTTTCTCATCGAACAGCCTGTCACGAAAAGTGGCGGCTTCTGCCCGCTCTGCGCCGGCCACGAGCAAACGACACCAACGGAAGTCTGGGCCTGCCGTTTGGGCGGCAATCAGACCCCAAACAGTCCTGACTGGCAGGTGCGGGTGGTGCCGAATAAATATCCAGCCTTGCGCATAGAGGGCAGCCTCGACAAACGCGGCGAAGGCATCTACGACCGTATGAACGGCGTTGGTGCTCACGAGGTGATCGTCGAAAGTCCCAACCATGACGACCAGTTCGCCTATCTGCCGCCAGACAAGATTTTTTATGTCCTTTTGGCCTACCGCGAACGGATCCTCGATTTGCAGAAAGACCCGCGTTTCGGCTATGTTATGATTTTCAAGAACCATGGCCGCGCCGCCGGAGCCTCGCTCGAACATTCCCACTCGCAGTTAGTGGCTTTGCCGGTCATCCCGCAATTGATCAGCGCCGAGATGGATGGAGCGGCGTCTTACTACCGTTTCCGCGAGCGCTGCATCTTCTGCGATATGATCGCTCAGGAAATTTATCAGGATGTGCGTGTGGTCGGCCAGAACGACGATTTCATCGTCATCTCGCCCTATGCGCCGCGCACGCCTTTCGAGATGTGGGTGCTGCCGAAAGAGCATGAGGCGGCCTACAGACACCAAAGTGACAAAAGCCTCGTTTCGTTGGCGATGATTCTTTCCGAGACGCTGCGGCGGCTCGACGCCATCATCCCTGGCGTGCCCTACAATTTCGTGCTGCACACCAGCCCGTTGCGTGCCAGTTGCTCCGACCATTACCACTGGCATTTGGAGATTGTCCCCAAGCTGACTTCGATTGCCGGCTTTGAATGGGGATCGGGATTTTATATCAACCCGATGCCTCCGGAAGAAGCGACCCGGCACATGAAAGACGCCAAGCTCTGATATGGAGGACAGACGGATGAAAAAAACACTGTTGATCGTCGATGATGAGGAAAGCATCCGTATCCCCTACCAGGCTCAATTCGAAGACGAGGGCTACCGGGTGCTGCTGGCCGAAAACGGCGAACAGGCCTTGAATATCTTTTGGGATGACAAACCGGATCTGGTGATTCTCGATATTCAGATGCCGGGCATGAACGGCCTGGAGACGCTCAGGCAGATGAAGACCATTGATGCGGCGGTGCCGGTCATCCTTTGCACCGCCTACCCCGCCTACATGGGAGACATATCCTGCTGGGCTTCCGAGGAATACATCATCAAATCGGGCGACCTAACCGGCCTGAAAGCGGCGGCGCGCAAGTATCTGGGGGAATGAATCGTGGCATGAAAGACATCCAGAACCAGATCGACCATCGCCGCATCGACATCAGGAAGGTCGGCGTCAAGACCGTTTCCTATCCGATCACGTTGCGCGACAAGGCGAAGAAGGAGCAGAACACCATTGCCACCCTGAACATGTACGTGAACCTGCCGCACCGCTTCAAGGGCACGCACATGAGCCGCTTCATCGAGATACTGAACGAATTTCACGGCAAAATCGACATCCGCAGCTTTCACTGTATCCTTGAGAAGATGAAAGAGCGGCTCGACGCCGAGGCCTCGCATTTGGAGATGGAATTTCCCTACTTTTTCGCCTCGGACGGTGCCGATGGTTCTCTCGCCGTGCGGCAGTGCGCGGTAACGATGCTCGGCTCCCTCACCGCCACCAGCGACATCCAGTTCAAGCTGGTGCTGCCGATCATTCTGCCGCGTTTCGCTCAGTCCGGTGGCAATTTGCCGCGCCTGGCCGGTCATTGGGGCCGATTGGAGGCGAAGGTGCGTTTCAAGGGGTTCATGTGGCTCGAAGATCTGCTGTCGCATATCGAAACGGGCATCGAGGCGGAGATGGCGGCCTTGGCCCCAGGCGACCATAAGGCCCTGTCGGTGGAAGCCCTGGTAACGCGGGTTGGCGAATGCCTGTCGTCTTTGCCGGAAGTGGCGCGTTATTCGCTGCTCGTCGAAAATCTTGGCGCCGGTTATTCGACCTTTGCCACTCTGGAATCGGCCTGAATAGTACCCCGAACGGCGACCGCTCGGATGCCGTTTTCCCACTTTTTCTTTTTCCCTTTCTGGAAGCCGTCATGCCTGACCTGCTGTTTGAAATCGGATGCGAAGAGATCCCCGCCGGTTATATCGAACCGGCCCTTGACCAGTTGCGGGCCGCCTTTGCCGGGGCCATGGCCGAACTGCGCATCGCCTGCGGCGTTGTTAAAACTATGGGCACGCCGCGCCGCCTGACCCTGTTGGCGGCGGATGTCGCTGAGCGTCAGGCCGATGTGCGCGAGGAACTGCTTGGCCCGGCCAAGGCGGCGGGTCTCGACGCGAACGGCCAGTTCACCAAGGCGGCGATTGGCTTCGCGCGCTCGAAAAACGCCGATGTCAGCGACCTGAGTGTGGTTGCCACGCCGAAGGGCGAATATCTGCAACTGGCACGGGAAGTGAAGGGCGAAGACAGCAAGCGGCTACTGCCAGATGTTTTGACCAAACTCGTCACCGGTTTGTCGTTTCCCAAGTCGATGCACTGGGGTACAGGCACGCTGGCCTTTGCCCGGCCTATCCAGTGGCTGGTGGCCTTGTTCGGTGAAGAGGTGCTGCCGGCGCGTTGCGAGCATCTCGTCGCTGGCCGCACGAGCCGTGGCCATCGTTTTCTCGCCGACGGCGAGTTGGAGTTGCGGTCGCCGCATGATTATCAGGAAACGCTGCGCCATCATTATGTTCTGGCCGATATTGCCGAGCGCCGCCGAGCGGTACGTTGTCAGCTTGACGCCGCCGTCGAGGCCGCCGGACTGGCCGGCCAGGGTCAGGTGGCGGTCGATGAAGACTTGCTCGATCTCGATACCAATCTCGTGGAAATGCCCTTTGGCGTCTGTGGCGGGTTCGATGAAAAATTTCTCGAACTGCCGCCACAGGTGCTAATCACCTCGATGCGCGAGCATCAGAAATGTTTTCCGGTGCTTGGCCCGGATGGCAAATTGCTGGCGGCCTTCGTCGCCATTAACAACACCAGGGTGCACAACGCCGCCGTTACCTGCCGTGGCCATCAGCGGGTGCTGCGGGCGCGTTTGTCCGATGCCCTCTTTTTCTATAATGAAGACCGGAAAGTACCGCTCGACGACTGCCGTGCCCGTTTATCCGGCATCGTCTTTCAGGCCAAGCTCGGCACCATGCTGGAAAAGACGGCGCGGCTGGAAAAACTGACACGGATGCTGGCCGACCAACTGGCGCCGGCGGTGGCGGCCAGCGCGGCACGGGCGGCGGCGCTGTGCAAGGCCGATTTGATGACTAATATGGTTGGCGAATTTCCCAGCCTGCAAGGGACGATGGGCGCGGTTTATGCCCGTCTGGCTGGAGAGGAAGCGGCGGTGGCGGCGGCGATGGAAGAGCACTATTTGCCGCGCCGCGCCGGCGACCAATTGCCGGCGAGCGATGCCGGCGCCATTCTCGGTTTGGCTGACCGCCTCGATAGCCTGGCTGGTTGTTTTGGCATCGGCCAAGCGCCGACCGGCGCCACCGATCCCTTCGGCCTGCGCCGCCTGGCGGTGGCCGTGATCAATATCGTTCTTGACAAAAAATACCGCTTTTCGCTGCGGGAAGTAATTCACAAGGCCTTGGCGCTGTACGGCGACAAAGTCGATGGCTCCGCCGCCACTGCTGAGCGGTTGGCCGGCTTTATTCAGGGCCGCTTTGAAAACGATATGGTGGCCAAAGGCTACGACTCAGGCATAGTCCAGGCCGCAACTGCCGCCGCCTTCGACGATATTGCCGACGTCATGGCCCGGCTCGAGGCCCTGATTGAAATCCGCCAGCAACCAGCCTTTGCGCCGCTGGCCGCCGCTTGCAAACGGATCCGCAATATCTGTAAAGACAATCGCGATACGGCGGTCGATGCCAGCTTGTTCGAGCAGCCGGCGGAAAAGGCTCTGTATGGAGCCTATCTCGCGGCGCGGGCCGAAATGGAGCCGCTTCTTGCCGCCGGTCGCTACACCGAAGCGCTGCTCGCCATGCTGCGCCTGAAAGAACCGGTCGATCAATTTTTCGACCAGGTGATGGTCATGGCCGAAGACGCCGCTGTACGCCGCAACCGCTTGAATCTTTTGACCGCCATCGGCGATCTGGCACTGAAGGTGGGTGATCTGTCAAAGATTCAGGAGTGAGATAAAAAATATCGGAGCGCCATGCCCAAGCGTTTTTTCTTTCTCTCGCTTTTTTCGCTTCTGATCGTACAGCAGGCGCTGCTGTTTGGTCTCCCTGTGTGTTTTCATTCTGGCCGCGATTCTAAGCCGCCGCTTTCGTTGGCACTGTGAGACGGCATCACTACGGCCTCAAACCAACAACCATGAGTAACCTTCAACCGTGAGCAACCTTTCACACAATGATCAGCCTATATCGACACCAGCAGAGGATCGGTTTGGGATTGATCCGTTTGCTGCCGCCTTGGCGAAGAGCATCCTCAAGATCAAATCACCCAGAGGTTCTGTCATTGCATTAAACGGCCCCTGGGGTTCAGGTAAGAGCAGCGCTTTGAACCTGATTCGGCACCATCTTGATGCGACTGCAACAGCAGATGAAATCGTAGTTATTGATTTTGCGTGCTGGTGGTTTCGCGGTGAAGAAGCGCTTGCGTTAGCCTTCTTCCGTGAACTGTATGCGGGTCTATCCCCAACCATTGGTGAAAAGCTGAAGAAATCGCTACCGAAGTTAGGGGCACGGCTATTGAAAGCTGGTGGCGTTTGGGGTGGTGCAGCTGATCTCGCAGGCGCTGGTGGTGTTGGCAGTGTTGCGGGCAAGGCCATGGAATTGCTTGGGGGATTGATTCAGGAAGATGAAAGCATTGAAAAGCTGCACGCAGACTTGTCGAAGGTTTTGGCAGAGCAGCCCCGACGCTTTTTGATAGTGATCGATGACATCGACCGGCTTTCGCCGGATGAGGCATTACTGATCTTTCGTCTGGTAAAGTCGGTTGGCCTCTTACCGAATGTCATGTATCTGTTGGTATATGATCGACAACTCGCTGAAAAAATCGTCAGTGAACGATTTCCGTCGGAAGGCCCTCACTATTTAGAAAAAATCGTCCAAGCCGCGTTTGAGTTGCCTGAACCAATGGCTATCGATGTACATCGACACCTTCGTGCTCAGATACATGCCATTTGTGGCGATATTCCTCAGAGTAAGATTGTTCGATTCATGAACATCTTCTATGAAGGTGTGGCGCCTGAAATGCGAACGCCGAGAGATGTAGCCTGGTTCTCGAATTCATTGGCTGTGACTTGGCCTGCCGTGGCAGGCGAAGTTGACATGGCGGATTTCGTTGTCCTAGAAGTTTTCCGGCTCTTGCACCCTGATATCTACCGAACAATTCGGCAAAACAAAGAGCTGCTGTGTGAATTGCGCAGGCAAAGCTGGAATGGCAGTCAAGATCAGTTGGCGAAATAATATGAAGATTTGTTCTTTCATTCATCAGACAGCACACAGCGTGAACGACTCAAAAAAATATTGATGAGTATTTTCCCGGCATTATCGGGAATCTGGAGCAACATGCACTATGGAAGCTTTTCGGTTCAGTGGGCGCAAGAGCGGCGTGTTTGTTCTGCCGCTCACTTCGATGGATATTTCCGCTTCACCATAGGCACGGAAGTTCTTTCCAGCTCCGAACTAAATGAACTAATTACTAAAGCAGGCGACCCTGAATTCATAGTCAACAAACTACAAGAATCTGCCAATATTACTCGCCCGACTGGAGGAACCAAAGTGGCAGTGATATTCGCTGAATTGAACTCACATGCTGACGAGGTCGATAAAAATAACATTCAACCTTTGTTGACAGCTCTGTTTCAGGTTGCGGATGAGATTGACGTTGAAGGAGACCATGGCAAAGCTTTCGACATAATGGACAATGAGTTGCGTTTGCATTGGCTTCTGCGCAGATTGACCATGGACCGCCTGACGCTTAAAGAAAGATCGAATGTGTTTTTAGCCGCATGTGAGACAGCATCCCTCGGATGGTTGGCGCGTTTCGCGGATTCTGCATGGGGAAACTATTATCCCCATGAAGGACAGAAGGCCGAGGTAGAAGCTCAATGTCTCACAACGGAAGCCGATGCACAGAAATTGCGAGATATGCTTCGAGATCGGATAGCCGATGCCGCCAAAGATGGAGCACTGCTTAACAATAGGAAGTTAGGATATTTGCTTTGGCGTTGGCTGTATCTCAGTAATGATAATGGTGCAGCGGTTCGTGAGTGGACGACACTTCAGTTGGCGATAGATGAGAGCGTCAGAAAACTCGCAGTTGCGTTTACTAGTCATGGATGGAGCCATGGATTTGGCGACTTGGTAGCGCGAAGAACAACTAATGCTCAGGTGGAAAGCCTAGGGCAACTAATGGATGTGACCCGGTTTCGACAGCGTGTGGAAGAGGTTGCTACTACGGGGCAAGCGCCGGAAGTTGTGGAGTTTTTGAATGCTTGGCAGCGCCAAGAACAGGGAAACAATGAACAACATCATTGACAAAAATATTGATAAAATAAGGGATATTTGTCGGCGACACCATATCCTCTCGCTGTCCGTTTTTGGTTCCGTACTGACAGAAAAATTTAACGATAAAAGCGACATTGATTTATTGGTTTCATTCAAGCCCTTGGAATTTGGCGAATATGCCGACAATTATTTTCAAGCAGCCGAGAGTTTTGAGAAAATTTTTAACCGCCGTGTTGATTTAGTAACCGACAAATCGTTGAGCAATCCATATCTTATCAATGCTGTAAACACAACAAAACGACAGATTTATGGCTGAAGAAATTAAAAAATATCTGTTTGATATTAACGAGGCAATTTTGTCTATCGAAAGTTACCTCGGTGAAAAACGCGATTTTAATACTTATTTGGCAAACAAAATGTTGCGCCGCGCCGTTGAACGTGAGTTTGAAATAATTGGCGAGGCAATGAACAGATTGGACAAATTAGCCGCCGATATTCCGATTTCCGCCAAATCGCAAATTATTTCTATGCGAAACAGAGTTATTCACGGTTATGATAAAGTTGATGATGGCATTGTATGGGGAACGATTGTACGTCATTTGCCCATTCTGAAACAAGAAATTGCAGGGTTATTAGAAATATAATTAAACTCTCTTGCTTTTGGCGTGAATACTTTTGCTTAAAACAGGCTTACCACAGACCTATCTCAATCATGTCGCCCGCAGCGACGAAGCCGATGCGGTAGACGATAAATCTATGCCCATCTCACAGCCGCCGGTGCCGGTCGCTGACCATGACCGCGTGAGGCTGGTAGCTCCGTTCATAAAAATCAATCCGACCGTCGCTGCCGATGGCTACCAGCGCTGATGAACGGGTGCCGTAGGTTTGGCTTTCGATAAAGACCGGGGCGAGGAGGCGTTCCCATTCCAGGCTCACTCCAGTTGACGGCAGTTCGCGGTCTTCCGGCTGATGGCGGTCGCTCAGCGCCGCAAAAAAAGGCTCTGGGTCAATCCGACCGGGCGTGGTTGCCAGCGCCACCGGGGCGAGTGCTTCTTTGATCCGTTGTGTTTTCGGCCAATCCGTATCGAGCAAGCGGTTGGATAGGGCGTGTTCCCCGATCGCGACCCGCTCAATGCGGTCGTCAGTGTTGCTGTAAAACAACATTTCTTCGCTATCGAAAAGCAACAGGTTGAAGGGATTGTAGCGCTGAGCCTCTTTTCGTAATTCATCGAGAAAAGAGGCGGCTGGCTGGCGAGAGCGTAGATAGGCCAAAATGATGCCGCCACGGCTCGGTGGATTGGGCCGCTGCCGGGATGGGTCGCGATAGTTGGTCAGGGCGGCGAGCTGGCCCCGGCGGTTCACTCCCAGCCAGGTGCCGCCGCCTTCCTCGTCCCAACCGGCGAGAATATCGCCGCACCAGGCCAAGGGCGCAGTGGCGCGGGCGAAAAATTCATCGCGATTGGCGGCAAGCAGCAGCCGGAATCCGGGAATATCTTGATAGGAAAACCAGATCAGACACATATTGACCAAAACATACATGACACTTCATGATCCAATCCGCCATCCTCGCTATTATTTACGATCGTTACGAAAAGTGGGCCCAGCAATTCGCTGTTGCTTGCCAACCGGCCTGCCGAGCCTGCTGCACGCGGAATGTAACCATGAGCGCCGTCGAGGGTGAAGAAATCCTGCGCTTCGTCCTGCGGCAAGGATGTAGCCAGTGGTTTGGTGAAACCCTGGCCAGCGCCGTCTGTGCCACGCCGCCGCGGGTGACCACCAACCAATTCGCCGCCGCCTGCCTGAGCGAGCGGGAGGTAGATGAGGAGTGGCCGAAAAACTCGGCACCCTGTCTCTTTCTTACCGATGATTTGTGCCGGATCTACGAGGCCCGGCCCTTTGCCTGCCGTCTGTTTCTCTCGACCAGCCGCTGTCAGCCGGACGACGCGGCGGCAATGCCAGCGGCCTATCCCGGTGTCGCCAGCGCCATCTGCCAGGTGATCGAGCATCTCGGACAGCGGCAATACTGGGGCAATATGACCGATGTTTTGCTGGCCCTGTTGGCCCGGCCCGAATATGAGGACATTGCCCGCTTCGTTGCCCCTGACAAAATCACGGTTGCGCGCGGTCGCTTGCTCATCGCTGAACCGCTGCCCGGCTTTTTATTGGATGACAAGGAAACCGCTTTGGCCGTGCCGCTTATTGACGCTATCTTTGAAAGCCAGGTCAGCGATAAAACGGTGGCGACGCTCCTTGACGGCGGTTGAGCGAGGAAAACGCTCTCGCAAATTGAACTGGGGGAGCCAATAACTTCGAGCTTCAGCCCCGATCCACTTTGCGCACCAGGTCGCACAACTCCTCGGCCATGGCGGTTATTTCCGCCATATCCTGTCCTTCGATCATGACGCGGATCACCGGCTCGGTGCCGGAAGGCCGCACCAGGATCCGCCCCTCCGCGCCCAGCTTGGCCTCCATTTTAGTCCGCGCCTCGCTGAAGCCAGGAATGTTTTCGACGGCGATTTTGGTGACGGTGCGGACATTTTGCAAAACCTGCGGATAACTTTCCATGCCCAGCGCCAACTCCGACAGCGGCTTGTTGCGCTTGATCATAATCGCCAGGAGTTGCAGGGCGGCGAGGATGCCGTCTCCGGTGGTCATATGGTCGAGGAAGATCAAATGGCCGGACTGCTCGCCGCCGAAGGAATAGCCGTTTTTGCGCATACACTCGACGACATAACGGTCACCAACCGCTGTGCGTTCGAGCTTGACGCCCAACCGTTGCATCGCCACTTCGAGGCCCATGTTCGACATGACGGTGGTGACCAGCGTTTTCTTTTTCAACTGCCGTTTGCGCATCATTTCCTCGGCGCAAATGGTCATGATATGATCGCCATCAACGATAGTCCCGTGTTCATCGGCGACAATCAGCCGGTCGCCGTCGCCGTCCAGGGCCAGGCCGATATTGGCGCCCACTTCCTTCACCTTCGTCGCCATCACTTCCGGATGCAGGGCGCCACATTCGTGGTTGATGTTTTTGCCGTCCGGCTCGGCGGCGATAACCGTCACCTTCGCCCCCAATTCCCGAAAAACATGGGGCGCGACACCATAGGTGGCGCCGTTGGCGCAGTCGAGGACGATGTGGATGCCGTCAAAGGCCATTTGCCGTGGAATGGTATTTTTCAGAAACACCACATAGCGGCCACGGGCGTCGTCGATGCGCATCGCCTTGCCAACCTCAGCCGCCACCGGGCGCAGGGCGGCCATCTTCTGCGAGAAGATCAGGTCTTCGATATCCAGCTCGGTTTCGTCGGGCAGCTTGAAGCCGTCCTTCGAGAAGATTTTGATGCCGTTATCCTGAAAAGGATTGTGCGAGGCGGAAATGACCACACCGGCGTCGGCGCGCATCGAAGTGGTGATGAAGGAGATGCCTGGCGTCGGCAGCGGCCCGACCTGGAGGACATCGACGCCCATCGAGCAGATTCCGGCAGCCATGGCCTGTTCCAGCATGTAGCAGGACAGCCGTGTATCTTTGCCGATGACGATGCGGTGGCGGCGCGGTTTGTTCTTGACGAGAAAGGCGATGGCGCGGCCCACCTGCATGGCGATTTCGATGGTCATCGGATAGACGTTGGCAACGCCACGGATGCCGTCGGTGCCAAAAAGCTTTCTCATATTGGCTCACTTTTTCTTGGGAGAAGATTTTTCGTCCCGCGCCGGCGTGGTCTTGCCATGCGCCGCTTTCGGGAGTGGATGCAAGAGGCGGACTTCCGCCGGAAAGATGCTGATCACCTCGGCCTTCAGGCCATTCCCATTCCGCTCTTTCGCTTCGGCGGTCAGATGCGCCGTTTCCCCGTCCGGATTGACGGTGGCGGTCAGGTTAATCAGTTCACGCAGGTCAGCCGTCTTTTTGGCCAGTGTTTGCGGCACCCGCAGCAATATGTCGGCCCGCGCCGGGCTGACTTTCTGTTTTTCGCCGTCAATCACCAGATTGACTTCGACGCCGGAGACCACCTTTTCCACCGTTTTGACACTGATCTTGATACTGGCGGTGACCGAGGTATCGCCGATCAGAGTGACAATATCCGGGGTCAGATCGAGGGGCACCTGACTCTGTTTCGATCCATTCAGGCCGGACAGGTCGATGATCTTCGTGCGCAGTTCCTCGACCTGCGACAGGACGGTTTCCGGGCCGCTGATCGTGATGCCGCTCGGCTCCATGGTGAGGCCATCGAGTTGGAAGCCGGCGGCGACCTCGCCTTTGGTCACCGGCACTACCGGAAAATATTTCTGCGCCAATTTGTCGATCGACAGCAGGATCGAGGCTGGCTGCACGCGCAGGACGCTGATGCCGCGTGGCGCCGGGATCGAATCGGTACTGTTGTTGATGACAAACGTGCCTGGCTGGGCGTCGGCCAGATTGACCTGCCGGGTCACGGAACTGCCGCTCATCTTTTCAATCGACGCCTTCGGGCCGCTGATCGTCACCTCGATATTGCGTTTGAACTGGCTGGCAATAACCAGGTCGCGCGGCAGGTTGAGCAGTTCGACCGGCACCATGACAGTTTTATTGACCACATCCTCGCGTCCGACCATGTACCACAGACCGAGGGCGATGAGGATGGAGAGAATGCCCATCAGCAATTCGCTGCCCCGCAGGCGGGAAAACAGATAGTGACCGCTTTTCATTTTATCGGAAACCAGTTTTTCCATGGGGATGACGACGGTTGATCGCTGAGGAAGATGGCGCGTAGATTGTTTGTCAGCGTCATTTCATCGGCCATGGTGGTCAGCGCCCCATGGCGGACCAGGGAAATCTCCTGCGTCTCTTCCGAGACCACGACCACCACGGCGTCGGTCTCTTCCGAGATGCCGATCGCGGCCCGGTGACGGGTGCCGTAGCGTTTGTTGATGTAGGGATTCTGAGTCAAAGGCAGGATGCAGGCGGCGGAATGGATTTTCCCTTTGTTGATGATGACGCCGCCGTCGTGCAGCGGCGACACCGGCATGAAAATGGAAATAAGCAGTTCCTTGGTAAGGTGGGCGTCGAGGACAAAGCCCGATTCGACATATTCGCTCAAGGCCGTATCCCGCTCCATGACCATCAGGGCACCGATTTTCCGTTTCGACAGATACAGGGCGGCGCGGACGATTTCTTCGATATCTTTGTCGAGAATACCGCTGCCGCCGCGAAAAGGCGTGCGTCCGACCTGGGTCAGCGCCCGGCGGATATCCTGCTGGAAAACGATGATGACGATGAGCAGCAGGGAACTGAAAAAGGTTTGCATCAGCCACATCAAGGTGGCCAGTTCGAAGACACGGGCAAGGAAATATACGACGATGAGCACACATATGCCGGCCAGCATTTGCAACGAGCGGGTGCCGCGGATGATGCTGAGGATCTGGTAAACGATAAAAGCGACGATGGCGATGTCGAGAATATCCTGCCAGCGAAACAATTCGGTAAGGGTGGTCATGCGCGAAGAAAGGCGAAAATGGGATAATCGACGAAAAATAATCTGCTTTTTATGAACATTTTAGTGTACTGGCAAGAGCATGGGAAATGCAAATAAAATCACGGCAATCCTGGCCAAAACCATGGCGAGACCGAGGCTCCGCCCGCCGTGGAAATCGCCTTGAAAAAAAAAACCGCCCACGGCATAGTGGCACGGCTGGTTGATCAGTCGCTCACCGCCCCTTTGCGCCCGCTTTCTTCCTCTCTCGGCCACGAAAACAATGCCTGCACCCAGCGTTAATCCTGACAATATTGCCATTCAGTCCGAATCCGAGCCAAAACCGCCGCGGCAAACGCTCGCCGAGCGGGAAGGAATCAGCCCGGCGGGACGAAACAAAAAAACGACCAGACGCGAAAAACGCGCCACTCGTCCGTGGCTGAGGCCAGCGCTGGTGACGCTCGTGCCACTCATTATTTTGGCCGCCTATTCGCTGGCCGGTTTCTGGGGTGTTCCCTGGTATCTGCGGGAAAATCTGCCGAAACTGTTCGCCGCCGACCCGCGCCTCTCTCTCGAGACGCCGGAAATCGCCTTCAATCCATTTACCTTTATCCTGACGCTCGGCAACGTCAGCGTCAAAGACGATGGACAAAAAATGGTGGAAATCGGCGCGGCGCGGGCCAGGCTCGATGCCTTGTCGCTTTTGCGTTCACAGTTCGTCGCCCGGAGCCTGCGCATCGACCAGCCGCGTCTTCAGGCCGTCCGCGGCGAGGATAAAGGCTACAACCTGCGGCGGCTGTTCGCTAAAGCTGTCCACTCGGACAATGCAAACGGCCCGCTGAACCTGGCTGAACTGCCGTTTCAGTTTGCACTGAACAACATCGAAATCTTCGACGGGCGCATCAGCCTCATCGACAAAATACGGCATAGCGAACATATTCTTGAGAATATCCGGATAGATATTCCCCACATTGCCAACATCGCCACCACCGTCGAAGCCACTGTCGAACCCCGCTTTTCCGCCATCTTCAACGGTAGCCCAATCGAGCTGAAGGGCAAGCCGGGTCAGGACAAGGCTGGGAAAACCACCGAGCTGGCCTGCACCATCCGTGACCTCGATATAAAACGCTATCTCGGCTATCTGCCGATGAAATTTCCTCTCGCCATTACGAAAGGCAACGCCGAAGGCGATCTGCAGCTGACTTTTACCCCGGCCAGCGGCGACGTGGCTATTGATTTTCAGTTGAAACTGACCGGCCTCGAACTGGCCGACAACGATAAAACGGTGATGGTAGTGGCGCCGGCCAGCCACCTCGATGGCGTGCTGCGACCGATGAATGGCGAAATCGCCTTCCGCAATATCGTCACCCACGGTTTCACCATCACCATGCAAAATGGCTTTCCCTGGCACCTGACGCAGTTCCTTTCCTCACCGCAAAACAGCGAGGAAGGCGGCCTGTTTTCCCGCCTGCTGGTCGATAGCCTGCTTGCTGACGATGGCTCCCTGCGTCGGGGCGATGGCAAAAAAAATCTCGATGAATGGGACGGCATCGATATCCGGATCAGTAAATACCTACGGACGGCGGGTCAGAAAAAAGATGAGGTGACTGGCAGCTACGCGCTGACCGCCCGCCATGGGGAGACCGGAAGCCGCCTGCGTCTGGCCGGTGATTTTCTTGGCGGCGTAGTAACGGGCGGCGATATGTCGGTCGAGGCGGTGCCGCTCTCCACCCTGTGGCCGTGGCTTGGCAGGCCGGAATTGTCCGGTGAGGGAAGCGCCAATGTCCAGGCGACGCTGCGCTTCGCCGCTGCGGACGCGGCGGGCGTTCAGCCCTACTGGTTTGAAAATGGCCGCCTCGAGGCGAAAAAACCGCGTTTGGGCGCCTGGTTCAAAGCGGAAAGCCTGAAGCTCGACGGCTTTTCGCTGAATCAGGATGGATTTTCTCTGGGCAAGGTCACGCTCGCCGGCGGGGCAACGCTTCTCGATACCGCCAAACCGCCGGCGATTTTCACCGCCGGTTTTCCCCAGGTTGAAAGCCTTGATTATCAAGGGACGCTGACGCTCGTGGATTCGCGGCGCCAGTTGCCGGAGCTGCGTTTTACCGAGGTGGAAATTCAGGCCACCGATTTGCGCCAGGCGCAGCATCCCAGCGACAAAGACAACATCCATGTCCAAGCTAGGCTCGGTGACAAGGGGCGGTTTGACGGGCGTGGCAATGTCGGTATTCTGCCGCTGAAACTGACCCTGCGCAGCGATTTTAGCGGTCTGCCGACGACGGCGATTCTGCCCTGGTACACCGGCAATGCTTTTCTTTTGGCGCTCGATTTGCCTTTTAGCGGCAAAGGCAACGTCATGTTGCCCGGCGCCGCCTTCCGTGGTGAGATTTCTTTGGCCAGCGGGGCCTTGACCGACAAAAAAACGCCGTACTTCTCGTGGGATGGCCTCAATTTGTATGGCATCCGTTTCGACCGTGAAAAGCGTTCGGCCATTATCGGCGAGATGGCGATGCAAAAACCACGCTTAACTGTCGCTGTCGATGCCGCCTCGCCGCCGCCAGCCGCCCGGCTTGCCGCCTCTATCAGCCGGATCTGTGGCGACAATCGGAAAAAAGATGAGGCGGTGGCTTTGGAAATCCAGAAAATTTCGATAAAAGACGGCAGCATCGCCTACAGCGACAACCGCCTGCGGCCAGCCTGGCGCGGCGACATCGGCGCTATCAACGGCAGCTTTGGCGCTTTTGTCGCCGACAAACCGGCGCAAGCTACCTCGCTGCATCTGACCGCGACGCTTGCGGCCTCGCCGATTGACCTGACTGGTTCTATCGCTTTTCTCGGCGGTGGCGCCGGGCCATGGCGGCTGACGATCGCGGATCTGCCGGTAAAACAGTTCGCCAGCCAGACCGGCGATTTTTTCGGCATTAGCCAGGAGGGTTTGATCGGCCTGGATCTATCCTCGGCCAGCGACGGGGAAAATATCAGGGAAAAGGCGCTTTTCACCGGAACAAATTTCAGCGTCACCTCGGCGAAGGCGGAAGCCGCCTTTCTCTTGGCCCTGTTGACGGGTAAAGAGGGAAAGATCATCTGGCAGGCCGATACCAGCCGTCCAGCCGACAGTAAAACAGCGGCGCCTCCGATTTTCGACCGAGGCATGGCCGCCTTGCGCGACCTGATCAAAAAGGCGCGGACAGCGCCGTTTACGGTAGCCGGCGCCGATGACTTGGCCAAAAACGGCGTGCTCGATTTCGTTCCCGGCCAGGTAAAAATGAGCGGCAACAGCCATCAGACTCTCGCCCAAGTCCGCGATTTTCTGGCCCTCCATCCGCTTCTGGCCCTGGAAGTGATTGGCGGCGCCGATGGCGACGATGTTCAGGCCATGAAAAAGGAACTGGAAGCCGAGGAACGGAACCGGGTGACAAAAGAAAACACCCGCCGCGCCGCCGCCTGGCAAGAGGAACTGAAGAAAGTCGGCGGGACACCAGCCGCCAGCCATGATGAAACCGATATTCCCCCGCCTTTGCCGAGCCATTTCGCCCCGGTGCGGGCGCAGGCCGTCCAGGTCGATGCCGCCATGGTGAAGGATCTGGCCAACCGCCGTGCCGAGCTGGCGCGCAACATCCTGATTGGTGAAATGGCCGTCAAACCGGCACAGGCGCTCCTCGGCGCCGCGAAAATCGAAAAAGGCAAAGGCCAGGGCCGGGTCGTTTTCCGTTTGCAGCCGCTTGTTGCCGAAACCGAGAAACCGCCCGCCGCGCCTCCTCACTGAAAGCGGTTTCGTACCGCCGCCGAAACATCACGCAGCAGGCCCAGGGCTTGCGCTGTCTGCGCTTCGGTCAGCGAGCCCATGCCGCAACTGGGGGTGATGAAACTCTGCTCGAAAATCCGCTGCCGCTCGAGGCCCATGGCGGCCAGTGTCTCGCACTGCTCGAACCAGCGCCGGGTCAGTTCGGCGGCATCCGCCCGCTCGATAAATTCCGGCGCCGTCGGGATGATGCCGGTGGCCAGCAGGCCGCCACGACGGATAAAGGCGGCCAGCGCATCTTTATAGAGCGCCAGCCGGTCAAAATAAGAAAAGGCGTCGTAGCTCAGCACATCGACATCTTTTTCCAGCAGCAGCGGCCATTCGGTATTGGCGCAGACATGGACGCCGCAGAGCGCGCCCTCGGCATGGATGGCGGCGCTGACTTCGCCGATGGCTGTTTGCACCTCATCTTTCGTGATCGTGATGAAGGCTGACGAACCAAAACCGGCAAGCCCCGGTTCATCCTGAAAAATCAGGACATTGTCAGACACTTCCCGCATCAGCCGCGCCTGCCAGCGGGCCTTCATGGCCAGCATCTTGATGGCCACGTCGCGCAGGGTATCGTGGTAAAAAATCGCCCGCTCACGTTCATCAACAACGGTGGTGCAAAAAGTCACCGGCCCGGTCACCTGGCCCTTCAAAGCGAAGGGCGCTTGCGGCAACTGGCGGCAGTGGGTCAAGAGCGTCGCCAGCCCGCGCCCCGCTTCGGCGGAAAAGGCGAAACGGGAAGTGGCAAGCTGTTCCGGATCCTCGGCGCAAATGAGGTAGTCCTCGAAAAAGGCCAACAGGGCCGCGTCGAAATCGGGGGCGGTGGTGTCGATCCAGCTTTTGCCGTCTTTCTCGACAAGACCTGGAAAGCCTTCGAGAAATTGTTCAAGCATCCCCTCTTGCCGATACACCGGCAACTGCGGCCAGACCGGAAAATCCGGGGTGACGGCGCAAATCGCCCGCACGATTTCCTCATGCGAAGATCCGGGGAAACTACCAATCAACAGGGGACGGCAGGCGGGAGCGATCATAAAAATCCTTATTGAAACGAAAATATTGAGTTGAAAACGAGCCACAGACAACGACAATAACACATATTTTTACTCAAAAGGAAGATGCAACCGGACCGTTCCACGCCTTCGATGCTTTTTCACCAGCTTGCGAGCTGGGTAAAGGTAAAGGCCATCATATGTTCCTGCGTCAGGCGCTTCCCTTCCAGGCGCAAATCGGCGACGACAACGAAGCCCACTGAACGCCATCTGGTCGAAATGGAAGCGGGTGTGCAAAGGGTATTCTTTAGACGAATTTTTGACAACGCCGTAGAGCAGGCGATAGCGCAAGACGGCTGAACCGGCATTACCCTAGCTCGCCATCAAACGCCTCAATCGGCAGGCGCTGTTTGCGGCCATCGGCCAGCGTCACGTCCCAGTAAAAATCCCGCCAGAACAGGCCGGAGGCGGAAAGGATTTTGCCGGTTGACGGTTCCCAGCAAAGCTGGCTGTCGCCAATAAAACAGAATTGCCGCAGTTTTTCTCCGCTTTGCCCGTCCCAGATAATGGCATTACCGCCCATATCGCCCGATAGTATTTGTGAGCCATCCGGTGACCAAGCACAGTCACTGACGTGAAAATCCACCAGCATGGTCAGCAACTCTTCGCCATTATCAGCATTCCAGACAATGAGACGGTTATAATCGCTAAACAGCAGCCGCTCGCCATCCGGCGACCAAGTACAATGGTTAATACTGCCCTTCACTTTCACTTCCAGCAGCTTTTGCCCGTTGTACCAGTCCCAAACAATGAGCTTATGTATTCGACTCTCAAACAGCCGCCGACCATCTGGCGACCAGGCGCAACCGTAAATATCGTGATCCGTTTTCACCTCCAGCAGTCTTTGCCCAGTTCGCCCGTCCCAGACAATGAGATTGCCGCTCACCTCGCACGATTTTTTTTCCACCTTGCTTATATAGCTATAGCCATGATTGCTCAATAATATTCGTGAGCTATCCGGTGACCAGGCGCAAGTGTCAATTCTGCCACCACCTGCTTTCATAGTCAGCAGTCTTTGCCCATTTTGCCCGTCCCAGACAATAAGATTACCTCCCATATCTGCCGATAGTAGCCGCGTACTATCTGGGGCCCAAACGCAACATTGAGTAGCGCGGTCTGTTTTCATTGTCAGTAGTCTTTGCCCATTGTGTCCGTCCCAAACAGTGAGATTACTGTTGTCATCTGCCGATACTATCCTCGAACCATCCGGCGACCAGGCGTAATCTCTAATGCCGTCATCCGTTTTCATCGTCAGCAGCTTTTGCCCATTGCAGCTGTCCCAGACAATCAGATTGCGGCTCTGAGTTCTCGACAGTAGTCGCTTGCCATTTGGCGACCAAATGCCACCGTGAATGCTTATCGCCAGTAGTCTTTGTCCAGTTTGTCCGTCCCAAAGGCCCCTAGACAGTAGCAACCGGCCATCCGGCGACCAAACACAACTGCAACTACCGTCATCTACTTTCGTTGCCAGCAGTTCTTGCCAATTTTCCTTGTCCCAAATAGTAAGATTAGCTCCTGCACCTATCAACAGTAACCGCTTGCCATCCGGCGACCAGACACAATGGACAATACGATTACTCATTTTTATCACCAACAACCTTTGCCCACTTTCTCCGTCCCAAACAATGATATTGCCCTTCCAATCTCCCGATAGCAGCCGCCAGCCATCCGGCGACCAGGTACAACATGCAACCCAGTCATCCATTTTCATGCTCAGCAGCCTTTGTCCACTTTGCCCGTCCCAGACAATAAGATTGCCATCCTTATCTCCCGATATTATCCGCGAGCTATCCGGCGACCAGGCACAATCGAAAATGTGATTAGCCGCTTTTATCTCCAGCAGTCTTTGCCAATTTCCTCCGTCCAAAACAATGAGATTGCCTCCTGAATCCCTCAACAACAGCCGCCCTCCATCTGGAGACCAGGCCAAATCGAAAATGGTTTTATCAGTCGTTATGGCTAGCAGTTTTTGCCCATTTTCCCCATCCCAGACAATGAAATCGCTACCAACCTCGCCAGTTTGACTCACAAGGCCTTGATCGGTCGATAATATTTGTGAACCATCCGGCGACCAGGCACAACAGTTGATGTGGCGATCCATCTTCATAGCCAGCAATTTTTGCCCATTGTTCCCGTCCCAAACAATGAGGTTACCTCCTGCATCCCCCGATAATATTCGCGAGCCATCCGGCGACCAGGTGCAACAATTCATCCCATCATTTCCCCATATCGTCAGGAGCTTGCTACCGCTTTCCGCATCCCAAACAGCCAGGTTGTTACGGTCCGTCGCCAGCAGTCGGGTACCATCCGGCGACCAAGCGGCGTTGCCCACACCATCGCTGTGGGAATTCTTTTCGATACAGCGGATGCTTATCGGCAGCGTCGCTGTTTGCTCTGATGGCAGTATGCAGGGTTCTTGCCAGGCGCCGCTGTCTTGCGGGCGCGGCGCATCGGCGCAGAAGAAAAATTGCGGCCCCTTGCCGCTGGCCTCCGTCCAGTCGCTTGCGCGCAAATCCACCTTGCGCCAGGCGGCGCCAGCGCACTCGGCCCCGCACCACTGCGTATGCTGGGCGGAGCAATCGACAAAGCAGCTTTGTGTGAGCTTTGCTTGGTAAAAGCTGGCCGCATCGAGGCAGACATGGGCGAATTGGGCGCGGCGTAGGTTGGCATGGCTGAAATCGGCCTCGCGTAAATCCAACAGGGTCATTTCGCTGCCGGCAAAGCGATAATCGGGCAAATCGGCATGGTTTAGCTTTAAGCCGCGCAGCGCCGGTTGCGGCCAACCCTTTTCCCGCGCCCGCAGCGTGTAATTGAGGATCAGTTCATTCAAACCATCGCGGCGATTTTGTCCCCAGGTGTTCAGCAGGCGCAGCAAAGCGGGCGTTTCTTCCCGCCTTTCGGCTAGGAGCTGGCCGAAAAAATCCAAAGTTTCCTGACTCGATGTTTTCATTTGCCAGCGTTCCGGCTGGTTTCCCCGTAGCGCTGTGAAGAGGTATCTGGCAAGGAAAAACTCTAGCAGCGAGGTATGGGCGAAGCGGAACAAGCCAAGCATTTCTTCGCCTTCACGCCGGTCTTCCCGCACGAGAAAAGTGGCTGTACGCAGGTCTTCTTCCAGTTGATCAGGGGAGATACGCTGGTAGCGCCGCTCCAGTTTCGGGTCGCTATCAAGCCATTCTAAAAGCCAGTCTTCGAGTTTATCGACCTTCAACACGCCGTCGCCTTCTCGCCACAGATAGGCAGCCAGATGCTCGACCATGGGCATTTTATGTCTCGGCTCGATGTGGTGTTTGCCGGCGTCACGTTCCAGCCAACGATTGGCCATTTTTTCATAGAGACTGACACCATATATGGTTTTACCGGCGGCGCGGTCTTTCTCGATGTCTGGCAAAAAATCGGCGATAAATCGCAAGGTGATTGGACGGCGGCTCAGTTCTTCCAGGTTATGCACCGAGCCGATCGTTTCCATAAGCGTGTTGGCGTCGAGTTCAGGAAAGGCATTTTGTAAATAGAGCGCGACCTGTTCTTCCTCCAAGGGCAGCAACAGCATGGAGACAAAAGTCTCAGCCTTAAACTGACCGCGTTCCTGGCCGGTGAAATGGTTTTGCTGGTCCCGCAGGGTGCGGAAAAAATGGGTACGGCAGGAGATGAGGATTTTCAGCGGCGGCAGGGCCAGGCCGTCACGCTGGCGCCTGGCTTTGATGTCTTCGGCGATTTTCAGCAAATTACGGGTGAAGGTCTGGCCATCGGCGGCGTTCAGTTTGACCAAGACTTCGTCGAGGCCATCATAAATGATAATAGCTGCCCGTTTTGCCAGCGAACTATAGAGTTGCTCAACAGGTTGGCTGGTGCCGCTTAGGTTGATCCAGCCACGTTTCATACATTCCGCCAGCGTGTCCTCTAGGGTTGGCACACGTTCATTCAGGCCAGTGACATGGCGCAGGTCAAAATACAAGGCCAAGGGCAAAGACCTGTCTTTTTGACGCTGTTCATCCAGTTCTTTAACCAGACGCTGGCAGACAATGGTCTTACCCATGCCATATTCGCCGAGCAGGGCGAAGCACTGTGGGCTTTCCCGGTCTTTTGCCCAAGCCAGCAAGGTGTCCAGGGCATTTGCGCCCTGCGTGGAACGAGCTTCCGGGATGCTGTCTTTTTGCATACTGACAGGCACACCTTTGCTTTCCATGATCCTATCGCGCTTCCGCTGGATGGCATCCAGATCGTGCAAGGAAGGCCACATAAGGCCAGCCCCTTCGGATGACAGCCAATAGCTGAGAGTTTCGTACACCACCAGAGCGCTGTTTTTCGCCGCCTGCCGCTGATCTTGCTCTTTGTGTGAGTTGTTTTTATTGCCGTCGGCCCAATCGCAAATACCTTTGACAATCAGCCAATCGATGTGTTTGCGCTCAGCCGCATGGAAAATGCCGACGCCTTCCATTTCTCCACCGATTACCCCAGAAGCGAGGCTTTTTAACTGATCGCGAAATTTCTGGTCATCAATCAATTTGTCGCCGGAAAGCAAGGTGCCGAAATACAGCGTCGGCCAGTGGTTTGCATTTTTGGCCTTTTGTGTCTGATCAAAATGATTGAAAAGCTGGCGCAGATCACCGCTGCACGGATAGGTTTCGCCGCGATATTCCGGCGGCTCTCCCTGACGGACAGATTCATAGTCATACACTGATTTTGCCACCAGCACATCGCCAATACGTTGCTTGTTTTGGTCGATGCCAAAGGCGACGCCCAAGCCAATAACGGCCCGCAGCGGTTGAAACGGGAATTCTTTCTCGACGGTCTCTATCAGCGCGTTACAGCTTTGCTGCGCCCGGTTTTCCCCTTGCTCACTGACACAATGAATGATGGTCGTACCGCCCATTTGCCCGAGGATGTTGTAGGTAGGTCCATTTTGCGGTTGGCCCAATTTCTTGAACTGTTCCAGTACAGCGGCGGTTTCGTTGGAGTTGAAGGTGACTAAAGCGACGACAGCCTCCTGTACGATACCTCTGGTCTCGTACCTTTCTGGCTCTGGGATAGCGTTCAGATCGTCGGTATTGGCCGCATTCGGTTCCGGCTCGAAACCGGAAAAAAAGAGAAAGCGGTTCTCCGCTCCCTTGGCCGAGGTGGTCTCCATTCTGATTGACCGCCCTGCCGCCTCGGCGGCCTGGTTGACCTCCCGCGTCAAGCGCTGCAAAGCTTTGTTGGCGCTTTGTGGGCTGTCTTCGCCATGTGGATAGAACGCCTGAAAAATTGCCGCGACGCTGATTTGATCATCCGGCGCCTGCGACAACAGATCGAGAATGACCCCTATTTTTTGTCGAGAAATGGAAGTGAGTTGCAGATTATCCAATTCCAAGCGGGCGAAATAGGCGCTGAAACGCGACGGTCTTGGTTGCTTGCTGGTGGCCATGGGAACCTCCTCAATGGAAATCGCCGATTCCGGGCAAAAGTATGAGGAGGATGTTACCGGCAACGAAGATGCCGGGCAAGGGGAAAATGTCTCTTTTGTCGCTTTTTGTCGTCTTCTGTGATAATAGTTCTACCAAACTGAAAATAATCGCATGTGTTTTACTCCGGTCGCGCCGGATAATCGCCGAACCGCTGGCCTACGTGGGCCATGTGTTTGTTGGCGAAGCAGTAACAGACAGGTGACAGGGAGCGGGGGACAGAGGACAGGAAAAAAACTGTCTCGACCGCAGCAAAAAATCTCAGAGGCGTGGAAAAAGAGCTGTCCTGTGGATTGCTGATGCCCGATTCAGACGACGGCAAGTTTGCATCCCAAGGCTCTAGCGATCTCGCTCATCCCTTTCGCTCTGGCCACGGTGCTCAAAGCGTGCAGAAACACGGCGGCGTTGCCGTCACCGCCTTCCTCGGCGGGAGCGAAATGAGGCGGTGATCGCCATGTGTTTGCTTGGCGCATCAATAACTTTAAGGTAAAGAGAACGCCACCATCAACATCCACCGGTGTTTTATTGCCTTTGGCAGAAGCGATATGCAAATACAAAAAGGAGCTTGCAAATGAACATGCCCAAGAATTTCTCAAGAAAAAGTCTGCTCTGTCTGGCCATCCTGTTATCCTTCATTACCCTGTCGCTCGCGGGCTGCGCCACGAAAATGACGTCGCAAGGACAGATGGTGCGTCAGATCAGCCCCGATGGGGCAAGCAAATGCAAATTCCTTGGCGTGATTGAAGTTGAGGACAGTGCTGGTATCGGCGCCACCGACCATTGGCGAGGCGCGATGAATCAAATCCGTAATCGGGCCGCGGCCATGGGTGGCAACGCCTATGTTTTGCTCGGAGATACATTGCGGGACAAAGCAACGAGTGGCTCGATAGCGGCGCAAGCCGATGTGTACAACTGCCCATGACACCTTGATACAATGTCGAATCGTCACTGGAGGAATCGAATGAAGATGAAGGGAAAAACGTGTTTTATTATCGCTGTATTCCTAACCTTTCCATTATGGACTGGGTGTGGCCGACCGGGTATTCCGATAACCTATTTGGTTCCTCCGGCTTCCAAGGAAGCGATGCATTTCAGGAAGGTCGCTATTACGCCGATGAAATATGGCAGCCAATATGGCCTGGAAGACGAATCGGGAAATTTCAGGGAGCTATTGGAAGCGGAGCTGGCATCGGTCAAAGTCAATGGTGAGCAGTATTTCACGGTATCCGAGCGTGAACACACCGATCAGGTGTTGCGGGAGATCCAATGGACGCAAGCATCCGGGTTATTTTCCAACCAACAGGCGCTCAAGTTAGGAAAATTTCTTGGCGTGCAGGGCATATATACCGGCACGGTCTATGCGCCAGTGGTGAACCGGTCTCACTTTTGGCAAACGCATAGCGATTATCGAGACTGCCATGACGGAAAATGCCACCGGCGCGAGTATGATGTTCGCTGTGTAAAATTAGAGGCTTCGTTTTCTTTTACGCCGAAGTTGATTGATGTGGAGCGCAATCAGGTTGTCTATTCCAATAATCTTGGCGCCAGCGCCACGGACGAGGCGTGTGAGGATTCACAGCGACCGCTCAAATCTCCGGGAGAGTTACTCGCGGAGGCCCAGGGCGCAGTTCTGCAACAATTCATCAAAGATGTTGCGCCAACCTATGAAACCCAGAGAGTGGCGTTGATGGATGCCGATGGGTCGGTAACCAGTGCAATCGTTCAGCAAAAATTGGCGCAGGGTATGCAATTCGCGCAAGGCGGCAGAATGGACAGGGCCTGTGAATATTGGCAGCAGGCTTACGCCATGGCGCAGTGGTCGGTAGCGCTGAACTACAATTTGGGAGTGTGCGCCGAAAGCGCTGGAAATTTGGTAGAAGCCCTTGGTTTCTACCAAAAAGCCGATAAATTATTGACGGCGCCAAATAGTGATGTCACTGCGGCGCTAGCGCGTATTTCCGCAGCCATGAGCGATCAACAGACATTTAGGCAACACGCCAATTAATCTTCCCGCCCATGCCGCAATTTTATCTTGCAGAATATGGACGCGCCCTGGCTGGTCGCCGCGTGTTTATCGCCTGCCGCGAAGGCATTCTGCGCGATCACCACAAAAGCATCATCGCCGATATAAAATTTCTCCACCGTTTCCAGGCCGAAACGACGCTGTTCCATAACCTGCCGCATCGCCACGCCAGCCAGAAGCTGCTGCGGCTCCTCGAATCCCGGCTGCCGGAGACCCGGCTCATCCGCATCGCCGCCGGCGAGGATTTTTACGAGGAGGTGCTCAATTTCCCCGAGCCGATATACAAATTGATTGTGCTCGAACGCCGCCCGCTGGTCGATGGGCGCGGACAGAAGATCAACGCCATCACCACGGCCAGGGCGCGACGGGCCGAGATTGATTTTGGCGACATCGCCGCCAACATCAATCTGAAGGATATGCTGAAAAAGGTCTGCCTGAAGATCGAGGAGGGTGGCTGCGAGCGCGCGCATTTTTTGCCCGCCGGTAAGGACGCGGTCAAATTGGAGCTGTTCACGGTCGAGGGCTGCGGCACGCTGATCGCCAACAATTTTACTGAAGAATTTCGCCAGGTGACTACCGATGAGGAAGTCGCCATCGTTCACCGCATCCTGACCGCCTACAAGCGCATGGGCTATCTGCGGCCCAGGACGAAAGGCTATATCAGCGACAACCGCGGCCAGTTCTATGTCACTGCCATCGACGGCATCGTCGTCGGCTGCGTCGAGGGCAAACCGATCGACGCACGGACGATGGAACTGGGGGCGCTAGCCATCTCCGAACGCTTCCGCAATCAGCGGATCGGCGTTTTCACCGTCACCTCGTTCATTAAAACCATGCGGGAACGAGGCATCGACCGTTTCATCTCGCTCAGCAACAATCCACAGTTAGAAACCTTGTACCTAACCCTGGAATTCGCCAAGAAGACGCTGCCGGAATATCAGTGGCGGCAGGCGCAGAGCCCGAACGTCATGATGTTTTTCAAGGAATACCCGCCGCTGTGAGGCCGTCCGACAGCGGGCAGGGCAACAGGGAACTGGTCAGCGAGCGTTTCGGCACATGATGCACACCTTTGTCGTCGCGCCAGTAGCGGATCGAATCGCCGACACATTCGTCGATCTGCACCGTCTCCTTCGGTTTACCGAGGGCGATGACCAGACGCAGGCTGAGATGTTCCGGCAATTGCAGCAGCTTGGCCAATTCCGGTTTGAAATTCATGAACCGGCAGCCGCCGAGCCGCCGCTCCATGGCCACGAGCAGCATGTTTTGGCTGGCAATGCCGAGATCGAACAGGGCATAGCCCTCGGGACCATGCAAACGCTCGTGGTTGAGCAGGCAGAGGATATAGGCGCTGGGCCGCTCGCCCAGCGCTGGGCCAGGCCAATCGGTGAGATAGGCTGCCCAGCCGAGATGGGGAAAAACCTGGGCGCAGGCTTCCGGGGTATTGACCAGCATATACTGCCAGGGCTGGCTGTTGTGCGCCGAGCCGCCGAGCCGAGCGGCGTCGATGAGATCGTGCAGGGTGGTGGTGGTAATCTTCTCCCTCTCGAAGAAGCGGCGAAAGGTACGGGTACGGGCGATCAATTCTTGCATGGGTCTCTCCTCCCTTGTAGCGGTTATTGGCGGCATGATAACCACCCGCTCTGGCGGAAGCAAGCCGCTTGGCAGGCCAATCCGGCAGTGCGATTGGCGGAGGAAAAATTTCCAGGAACCGGGTATCGTGATCAGTTTGGCGTGGATACTCGCATGGACACTGGCGCCAGACACTCTTTTTCAGGAGCATCACCGTGAAATCAAAAAAAACCGGCCTGGCTCGCATCGTCGCCGCTGGTGGTTATTCGGCTGAAGGTTTGAAAAACGCCTGGCGTACCGAAGCCGCTTTCCGTCAGGAACTGTGCTTGTATCTCGTGTTGCTGCCCGCCATCTTCCTGACGCCATTTACCCTCACCGTTAAGATGATGATTTTTTTTGCCAATACGCTGGTCCTGATCACCGAACTGGTCAATTCGGCCATCGAGGCCATCGTCGATATGGTGTCGCCGGATTTTCATCCGCTGGCCAAAAAGGCCAAGGATATTGGCAGTGCTGCTGTACTGCTCGCCCTGTTGCTGGCTCTGGCCGCCTGGATTTTCGCCATCGCCTCGCTCGTTACCTGATTATAACAAGCTGCAATGGCCATGGAACTGTTCGACACCCACTGCCACCTCGATATTCCGGAATGCTTTCCCGACTGGGTCGAGCAACTGGCCCGCGCCAGGGCGATCGGCCTGCGTGGGATGGTACTGCCCGGCGTCACGCGGCGTGGCTGGCCGGGGATGCTGGCGATGGCGCGGGAAAACCCTGGCCTTTACGCCGCACCTGGCTTGCATCCGATGTATCTAACCCGCCACCGCGACGAAGATCTGGCGCTGCTCGAAGAAATTGCCGCTCGGCCCGAAGTTGTCGCCATTGGCGAAATCGGCCTCGATTACTACCACCCGGAACCTGACCGCGAGGCCCAGCAGCGGCTGTTCGAAGCGCAACTGGCAATCGCCGCCCGCCATCATTTGCCGGTGTTGCTCCATGTGCGTAAGGCCCATGACCGGGTGTTGGCCACCCTGCGCCGCAAACATTTTCGCGAGGGTGGCATCGTCCATGCCTACAACGGCAGTTTGCAACAGGCTAAGGCTTTTATTGAACTCGGATTTTTCATCGCCGTCGGCGGTGCCGTCACCTGGGACCGCTCGCGCAAAATTCGGGCGGTGGCGGCTAGCCTGCCGCTCGATTGCCTGACTCTCGAAACCGATGCCCCGGATATTCCCATCGCCGGGCAAAGCGGCCAGCGCAATCTGCCGGAAAATATTTTGCCAATATGTCAGGCTTTGGCCGAATTGCGTGGTGAAACAGCGGAGAAAATCGCCGGCATTACCAGCATGAACGCGCGCCGGATACTCGGCGTCGGCGACGGAACATGATAAAATCGAAGGCAAAAAGCCGTTTATATTCTTCTGGCTTGTTTTTGCCTTGCGGCATGGTAATTACATATTAACATACCAATTTAACTGGAGAATCCCTATGGAAATGACCGTCACGGCCAAAACAGCATAGACACATAGACAGGGAGAATAGACAAGGAACCGTCCTTTGTCTATTCTATACGGCCTTGCAAGCTCCAAATGCTCAGGTTTGAAAAACTGCGATAAGAGCGGCGGCATGAGCATGTAGGGGTACATAGGGGTTGACTGATTCACATATTTATTTATAATGTACTTATAACACCAACAACCGGAGATTAAGTATTTATCCATAAATAACCATACATTTATTGAGAGTGATCATAGCAGCGGCGAGGTGGATGAGAGCGAGATGAGAAGCATCAGTCTTTTCATATCTGGGAATCAGCTTGCGGAAACGGT
>Ga0209629_10000118_pt1 | contig 35403 bp, 25 predicted proteins | sample TergutCu122P5_FD_187286 | JGI IMG/M metagenome (GOLD analysis project Ga0209629, IMG submission 187286) | Cubitermes ugandensis P5 segment gut microbial communities from Kakamega Forest, Kenya - Cu122 P5 (SPAdes) (version 2) | ecosystem: Host-associated > Arthropoda: Insects > Digestive system...
TAAGTTAATTCTATAATGCCGTCATTGCGAGCCTTTAGGCGAAGCAATCCAGCATGTTGAATATCAATGGATTGCTTCGGGCTTCGCCCTCGCAATGACGAGGCGCCAAATTTGAGTTAACATAACAGTAGTATTTGTCTCTTTAAGAAACGCACATAAGTTCTTGACTACATCATTTGCCCTTGGTGTAGCCAAAGAAAGTAATCTTCTTGAAAAGTATCAGGTATCTTCACGGACGGGATCGCTCGATCCCGAATCCGGAAGTGAATGATGTTATTACAAATCAATTTTTACCGGTAATGTTTCCATTGAAAAGTATTCATGAACGATGCTGTCAGGATAAACTTTTACAATTCTAAGTCCGGGAGGTTCCGATGAATGACTGACGCTTACGGAGTTTGTAGCAATTATCGTAAGATTACCTGTCTTCAACAAATGATTTTTATGTAAATGACCGACGAACAGGTATCGTACTTTGTATTTACGAAACAGTTCAAGGTATTTACTGCGATATTCGGCAGGAATATTTTGATAGGTATCTATTTCATCGATCGTTTGAAGAAATAAAGGATGATGAGCAAAAACAAGGCGATACTTATATTTACCGGCATTTTTCAATTCATTTTCAATCCGGAGGTATTGTTCATTTTCAAGCGTGTCACGTTTCGCCTGAATCAGTTGCGAATTGAAGCCTATCAATCGAGTGTTATTTCGTAAAACCGAAAAACGATCGTATTTGAAATTCTGCCGGTAGAGCGCTAATGATTCATCCGCAGCTGTTTGTCCGACATCGTGATTACCCGGCACATAATATACGGGAATAGATTTCTTGATTTGTCCGAGCAAACGTTTAAATTCCATTATTTGATCCTCGTTGCCGGTTTGATTAACCAAATCACCTGTAATAACAACAAAAGCAGGTTTCAACCGATTAATCGCCGAAAAAGTATTGGCAACCGACAGACTTTCCTGCGAAAAACCTGCATTGTTTTCAATCATTCCCAATTGCGGATCTGTTATATGGACAAAAAAATAGGGTTTGAATGACGAGCATCCCACCAAAAAAAATATTACCGGAATCAAGAAACTTTTTTTCATACACGTGCTATTTTAGAAAAAGCCGGGTGTATTATATGTTATTAATACACCCAACTGAAATGTTTATTACTAATAATTCGGATTTTGTTTTAATTTAGGATTCGCATTTAGTTCACTTTGGGGAAGAGGGAAAAGCAAAAACTTTTCGGTTAGCGTTGTACCAAATACTGTTTTATAACCAACATAATTATCATAATTACCGGTAAAATCATTACGAATTTTTCGAGTACGCGCCTGATCAAACCACATCTTGGATTCAAAACATAGTTCATGATAGCGCTCGTCCCACACTGCTTTGATGAAATCGGTACCGTTTGAATTTGTAAAATCAGGAAGATTAGCTCTTTTCCTTACTTTATTTAATGATTCGATTGCCAAATTATTTGCTGTTCCGGCAGAAGCAGCTTGTGCCTCAGCATACATTAAAAGGACATCAGCATATCTGTATAACGTCCAATTTAAGGTTGACTTACCGGTTGTTCTTATTGCGGTTTCATCAAAGAACTTATAGATATATTGTCCACCAAAATCAACTCGTTGCAATCTATCAGGATCGTTGGTTTTTGTTGGACTCGCAGGATACCATGAAAAGAAGAATTGACGTTCTTCGGCACGTTTATCGCCTTTAATATAACTGTCGTAAAATTCTTTGGTTGGAACCAACGATCCATATTCGCTACTATAGACAGAAATATCTGATTTAGGCGGTAGTACTTTCGGAACAATGTCATTGTGAGATTTATCCAAAGAAAACTGCACTTGAAAGATAAACTCTTTTTTGTTATTATTCGCAGGTAAACGCATTTCCGAATAATTATCAAAGAGACTGTAATTTTTTGCATTAATCAACTCGGCTGAACGTTTTGCAGATTCCGAATAAGCGTCTTTTCCTGCATTTACAGGGAAACCTGCGTAGTTTAAGTACACATCTGCCAGTAATGCTTTAACAGCACCCATAGATACGCGTCCTGTCTCATCTTTAGCAGGAAGAGAAGAACTATCTGCCGCCAAGAGATCCGGGATTATGATTTCATCATAAATTGTTTTCACGGGAGATCTTTCTATATATAATTCGGAGAGTTGTGATTGAACTACATCTATCTTTGGAATATCTCCAAAAATGCGTACCAAATAAAAATAATACAAAGCACGTAAAAACCGTACTTCACCCATATATTTAGATCTAACCGTTTCTGACACTTGAGTAAATTCAGGTATTTTTTGGATAGCTAAATTAGCTTTTGCAATTCCCGCATAACAATCTTGCCACCACATTTGTATATATCGACTGCGTGAATTGAGAGTTAATGTGCGGTAATCTATAAATTCTGCTTGAGCTGCTTCAGAATAGACTTTTCCTGTCATAAATTCAAGTAACCAGATAGTATTTCCTCCCCATGTTCCTTCATTTTGATCGAAGACCGTAAGGTTTGAATAAGGACTATTTGCAAGAGCAGTACACGATTCAAGGCTTGAAAGCGGTGAATCGGTAGCCATGGTTCCGGTAGGTTTCTCATCAAGGAAATCCGTGCAAGAGAATCCTGCTGACAAAAATAGAACGATCGCTAACAATATAATATTTTTCATATCGTATTTATTAATTATTAAAATGATAAATTTAACCCGAAAGTAATTGTTCTGGGTTTAGGATAAGTGAAAAAATCAATCCCTTGAGCAAAAGTTTGATCATAGGTTGTACATTCCGGATCATATCCGGTATATTTTGTGAAACAAAATAAATTTTGTCCGCTAACATACAGACGAAGTTTTTCCAATCCTATTTTTTTAACCAATAAGCTTGGAAATGTGTAACCTAACATTAAATTCTGAATCCGCAAGAATGACCCATCCTCTATTAACCATGTGTCATGCATATAATCAAAATAAGCAGTTGTAGGCCGGCGTTCGGCTATTTGTGAATTCTGATTTGTCGGACTCCAACAATCAAGCACGGTTTTCATGCTGTTTGCAATTCCCGAGCGATTTTCAAGAGTCATTTTAGGGCGGTTAAACACATCGTTCCCATACATAATTCTAATATCTAATGTAAAATCAATATTATTCAGGACAAGCGTATTTGACATGTTCGCCACCCAGTCGGGAGAACTGTATCCGATGATTGTTTCATCGTTATTGTTGATTAAGTTGTCGTTATTTAAATCTTTATATTTTAAATCTCCGGGCAAACGTCCATATACTGCTGCCTGAGAAGCTTCCGCTTCTTTCCATGTCCCTTCTCTGACTTTACCCCAAAATGCACCAACAGGTTCTCCAACCCGTAAAATGATTATATCCCCTCCTTGATAAGGACCGGGAAAAATATCTTCATTATTGACTCCTAATTGAAGAACCTTATTTTTATTCATAGACCAATTCAAAGTTGTGTACCAATTGAGTTTATCACTTTTGATATTGTGCGTGTTTAATGTCAGTTCGATACCTTGATTTAGAATTGAACCTATATTTTTTGTAACTGTTGTTAATCCCGAAGTTGAAGGGATTGGTGCATCCAATAAAAGGTCTTTTGTTGTTTTATGGTAGTAATCAGCGATTATTTCAACTCGATTATTGAAAAAAGATATGTCAACTCCTGCGTCGTACTGTAAAGTCTTTTCCCACTTCAAATCAGGATTACCGAAAGAATTTCTGAATAATGCTGTCTGATATGCATTGTTAATGATAATATTCGTACTTCCCAAGTTTTGAGCATACGCATAATTTCCTATCTCCTGATTGCCCGTTACACCATAACTCGTTCTGAATTTTAAGTTACTGATTAACTTATTATTTTGCAAAAATGATTCTTGAGAAGCTCGCCATGCTAAAGCTGCTGATGGGAAAAAAGCGTACTTGTTATTAATACCGAATTTTGAAGAACCATCAAAACGACCTGTAATTGTTGCAAGGTAACGATTTTTATAATTATAGTTGATTCGTGCAAAATATGAATTTAGAGCCCATCGCCAGTCTGATGAAGAAGAAGGTCTTACAACAGTACCAACACCTAAATTATGCCATTGATAAAAATCGTCTGAAAAATTTTGGTGTTCAGCGCTTACATATTCATAATATCTTTGTTGCCAACTTAAACCCAACATTGCATTCAATCTGTTATCATCATTAAAAATTTTACTGTAATTGAAATAATTTTCATTTTGCCAATAATATTGCCTTGATGCATTAATTTGGGCAATACCATTTTGCGTTGTTGCAATACGCAATCCTTTACTTGTATAGCTATTATTTTTTGTATTAACTAATTCAGTTGCAAAGCTAGTTTTCAGGCTTAAGTCATTTGTTATTTTGAAATTCAAAAAAACATCTCCAAGCATTTGTGTAGTAAATCCCAAGCGAGAACGTTCTTTTAACAGACGAACCGGATTATCATCCTCTGTTCCGGGCCAATCTCTGTTACTGCCCCATGTTCCGTCGGGGTATTTCACGGGAATAATCGGTAATGTTTCAAGAATGCTTCGTGGAGCAGCTCCGGTATCCGTCATTGTATAAGTACGATTTTCCGATTGATAATTGATAAAAATTGAGCCTCCTATTGTAAGCCATTTTTTAACTTCCGAATCAAGAGTCATTTTCCCACTATAACGTTTCATCCAAGATTCCAGCATAATTCCCTCTGCATCATAATAATTCAGAAACAAGCCGTAATTTGTTTTATCTACTCCTCCGCGTAAACTTAACTGGTGATTGATTGATAACGAAGTTCTGTATGCTTCATCTTGCCAATCTGTATCATATAAAGGTTTTCCATTTGAATCAAATAGTTTTGGAAAATTACTTGTTTGATTTTTTTTATGCTTGCCCTCTGCAAATCCCTTGGGATCGTACTTTTCTGCGTTTACATAAAGTTGATCATACACTTTCATAAATTCCTCAGAGTTTAACACAGGTATTTTTTTACGTAAATGCCCTGTTGAAACATAACAGTTATAATCAATTATAGGTTTTCCTACTATTCCCCGTTTAGTTGTAACCAATACAACTCCGTTGGCTCCACGTGCACCATAAATAGCTGTAGCAGACGCATCTTTCAGTACTTCTATCGATTCAATATCGTTTGGATTAAGAAGATCGCTCGTTATTCCGATAATCCCATCAACAACAAATAGAGGCTCGTTGGTTGCTTTAATTGAATTATCTCCGCGAATTCTCATGCGGATATTACCGCCGGGAGTTCCCGAATTTTGAAATACCTCGACACCGGCTACTTTTGCTTGAAGTGATTGAGCAATATTATTTACCGGTCGATTAAGGAGTTTATCTGATTTTACGGAAGATATTGACCCTGTTAAGTCACTTTTTCTAAGCGTCCCATATCCTACCACAACCACTTCATTGAGACTTTGTGTATCTTCCTTCATCCTCACATCGATCTGCGTTTGGTTTCCTACGGATATCTCCTGAGCGATATATCCCAAATATGAAAACACAAGCACGACATTTTTGTTGGGGATGTTGAGAGAATATTTTCCGTTCACGTCGGTAACGACTCCAATGGAGGTGCTTTTTACCGATACATTCACCCCGGGAATAGACTCTCCTTTTTCGTCTGTCACTGTTCCGGTAACAAGGTTAGCCGGTTGCTGCTGCGCAGGACTCAACATTTCATCTCCCTTGTTCAGAATAATCTTCTTGTTGACAACCGTGTAGGCAATATCCGATCCGGCAAACATCTGACTCAGTACGTCGAAAATATTTTCGTTTTCAGCCCGTACCGATACTTTTCGTTCCGTATCCACTGATTTACTGTCATATATAAAGGAAAACTCGCTTTGTTGCTCTACGTTTTCCAATATGTTGGCAATGGTTTGATTTTGGGCATCAATGGATATTTTGGTGTTTTGGGCATACGTATTCTCTGCCCAAGTCACACCCGTAAATAAAATTAGAAATAAGATTATTAATCTCATGGCAAGTGGAATTTTTGTGGCGAAATTGAATAATCTCGCTTTATTTAAAAATAAATTCATATTTTTACATGTTTTTAAGTTATAAAAAAGTTATTTAATGGCTGTCGTCAAACAGCTTAGGCTTTTTCTACGGATGCATGCGTCAACATGCTTCCGTAGTTTTATTATCAGTGATTGTTGTACTTCATAGGCATAATATTTTTTGGGTTTGTTATTTCCAAATTTCAACTATTTCAGGCTTCGTTTCACCATTGGCAACAGTTGTATGCACGATGTTGTATTTAATGTCCGAAGCGATTTTTAAATATTCCATCACCTGCGGTAATTGTTCGTTGCTAAACTTGCCGGTGATCTCGGAATTCATTATCTCTGCGTTCTTAACCACAAACTCCACGTTGTAATATCGTCCCAAAGTGCGTATCACCTGTTCCATCGGGTGATTTTTGAATAGGATTTGTCGGTCCTTCCACGCAATATCATATTTCGGATCGACATTGGCTATTTTTACCTTTTCGGTTTTTGAATCTTTAGAGGAAGAAATTGAGTATATTGGCTGAAGTGGGGCGGTTACGACTTGTAACGTTCCGGATTCTTTATTCTTGGTATAAATGAGTTTCTCGTTGGGTTTCATGAGGTGCTGAACTCTTTTGCCGTCTTGCATCAGATTAAGCCTCAATGATCCTTTAACCAAGGTTGTTTCAATGATATCTTCGTCCTCGTAAGCCGATAAGTTGAAGGAGGTGCCTAAAACTTCCAGCGAAAACGATTCGCCCGTTTTCACCAAAAAAGGCTTTTCAGCTTCATGAGCAATTTCAAAATAACCTTCTCCGCTCATCTCAACTTCTCGTTTATCCCCTCTGAATTCGTTGGGGTAACGTAATCGGCTTCCTCCATTCAGCCATACTTTCGATCCATCCGGAAGCATAAAAGAAGCGACCATCCCGGGATTGGAATACAGTTCAATTGTTTGCACCGGCATCGCATGCTTTTGAAGCAACATCCCTAACGATAATATCAATACGGGCAGGAATAGAATTGCGGCCACCTGCTGAATGCGTTCCCATAGTTTTCGGCGACGCAGGCTGATTTTTTTCCGGCGTATCCGCTCTTTCAAATCCTGCAATGCTTTGTCGGTATCTGTGGATTGTATGATTCTTAAACGAGCGCTTGCCTGCAAGGTAAAGTACAGTTGCTCTAATATCGCTTGATTTTCGGGCGACAGGGAAACCCAATGGTCCACCTCCTCGATCTCTTCCGCACCGGCTGTTTCAGTCAGGTAACGGATCAATAATTCATCATTCATTTTAGATTCCATTGTAATTAATACATTTCAGAAACAAAACCTACTAAACAAATATTTAGTGTTATGTTAACTTAAATTTGGCGCCTCGTCATTGCGAGGGCGAAGCCCGAAGCAATCCATTGATATTCAACATGCTGGATTGCTTCGCCTAAAGGCTCGCAATGACGGCATTATAGAATTAACTTAACATTAGTTTTTTTAATAAATAATAATTCTTGTTTGTTAATTAATTTTTTCAAATTACTTTTGTTTAAAAATATCCGTATCAAAATGGGCATTCATATAATCGGCGATGATACCATACTTGAATTAAAAGCAGGGGATGAAAAAGCCTTTGATAGGATTTTCCATTATTACTACGGCAGATTATGCGCTTTTGCATCTCAATATGTTCTTGATACAGAATATGAAGAGATTGTTCAGGATGTGATGATGTGGTTGTGGGAAAACCACGAGAGCATTGCGAACGAAAAAACCCTTCAATCGTTATTGTTTACCATCACTAAAAATAAATGCCTCAATCTTGTATCCCATCGTTTGATTAAGCAACGCGTGCACGAAAAGTTGCACGATCAATTGAAGGTACAATTTGAAGATCCCGATTTTTACCTTCCGGGCGATTTGATGGAAAAGTTAGAACAAGCTATAAAAAATCTTCCTCAAGACTATCGGGAAGCATTTGAACTGAATCGTTTCGATGAATTGACCTATAAAGAAATAGCGCATAAATTCGATGTTTCCGAAAAAACGATCGCTTACCGGATATCGCAAGCTTTAAAAATACTGAGGAAAGAATTAAAGGATTATCTTCCGATTTTGATTGGGATTTTGTAAAATCTCCTTTATAATAAAATTCTATCCTTAATTCAACGATTTAAGATTTTCTTTTAATTCCGGCATGTGTTGAAAAAAAGCTCCAATTATGGGACAGGTATCTAACTCAACACATTCTCCACAAGTTTGAAAGCCTTTTGCATGAACACAATTACGTACTTCACATACTTCACAATGTGAAAAATTCACGCCTTCTTCCCTGCAGCCGGTGCAATTAATAGATTCAGCGGAGATATTAGCGGAAAATTGTTCACTCCAAGCTTTTGCAGTTTTTTCTCTTAATGCAGGATCATTGGTCAGGGTAGCGATTCGTGCGTCGCAGGTAGCGCAATCGATTCCACAGCAGGCAATTAATTTTTCCATGATTTTTTAGTTTAAATTGAATGATTGTTATTAATATGTATTGAAAGTTTATTTTCCGTACAAAAGTAACTATTTTCAGGAAACCCGCAATTTTTAAACCGATTTAAAAATTAATTTGTATTTTTGCAATTCAAAAGTGAAAATATGATGGAAGAAAACATCTCTGTCGACGATATTAAAAAAAGCCTGAATTTTATAGAAGCCTTTGTCGAAAAAGATTTGGCGGAAGCCAAGAATGAGAGGAGAATACAAACCCGTTTTCCGCCGGAACCCAACGGTTATCTGCATATTGGACATGCAAAAGCCATTTGTATCGATTTCGGAATCGCTCAAAAATATGGTGGAATCTGTAACTTACGCTTTGATGATACGAATCCGACAAAGGAAGACACGGAATATGTCGATTCTATTATGGAAGACATTCAATGGTTGGGTTTTCAATGGAAGAATGTTTTTTACGCTTCCGATTATTTTCAACAATTATGGGATTTCGCTACTGAGCTGATTAAAGCCGATAAAGCATACATCGACGAGCAATCGTCGGAACAAATTGCTCAACAAAAAGGGACTCCTACCCAAGCCGGTACGCACAGTCCGTTTCGTAATCGCCCCATTGAAGAGAGCTTAACTCTATTTCGGAAAATGAATACCGGAGAAATTCCCGAAGGCGCTATGGTATTACGAGCCAAAATCGATATGGCAAGTCCGAATATGCATTTCAGAGATCCGATTCTCTATCGGGTAGTCAACACTCCCCACCATCGAACAGGGAATACGTGGAAAGCTTATCCGATGTATGATTTTGCTCATGGTCAATCGGATTATTTTGAAGGGGTTACTCACTCGATTTGCACTTTGGAATTTGAAGTCCATCGTCCGTTATACGATTGGTTTATTGATGAGTTGAAAAAAATACGTCCGGAAGACGGGGCCTATCGTCCCCGTCAAATTGAGTTTAACCGCTTGAATATGACTTATACGCTCATGAGTAAACGTAAATTACTGCAATTAGTCAAAGAAGGAACGGTTTCCGGTTGGGACGATCCGCGTATGCCGACCCTGTGCGGGTTGCGGCGAAGAGGTTATACTCCGGCATCTATCCATAAATTCATCGATAAAATCGGCTATACCAAATTCGATGGAATCATTGATTATGCTTTATTGGAACATTCCGTTCGCGAAGACCTGAATGCGAATGCCCAACGCGTATCCGCCGTGCTCGATCCGGTCAGATTGATACTCACGAACTATCCGGAAGGAAAGACGGAAATGATGGAAGCCGTTAATAATCCGGAAGATGAATCTTCCGGGACGCACGAAATTGCCTTCACTCGCGAATTATTTATTGAAAGGGATGATTTTATGGAAGAAGCGCCGAAAAAATTCTTCCGCTTGACGCTAAATCAAGAAGTTCGTCTGAAAAATGCGTATATTATCCGATGCACCGGATTTAAAAAGGATGAATCGGGAAATATCGTCGAAATATATGCCGAATATGATCCGCAAACCAAAAGTGGAATGCCTGAAAGCAACCGAAAAGTGAAGGGTACTCTCCATTGGGTTTCTGTTGAACACAGTATTCCGGCTGAAGTACGTTTATACGATCGCTTGTTTCTTGTTGAAGATCCGAGCGATGGAAAAGATACCGATTTTCACGATTGGTTAAATCCCGACTCTTTGAAAATTCTACAAGGGTGTAGGCTTGAGAAGGAATTAGCTAATGCCGAACCTTTTGATAATTTCCAATTCCAACGTTTGGGCTATTTCAATGTCGATCCCGATTCAACGAAAAACCGGTTAATTTTTAACCGCACGGTTTCTTTGAAAGATTCGTGGAGTAAAATAAAACAAAACGAAAAAGAATGAAAGATTATCTTTACAATTATTTTGATGGAGATGCTGATGAATCGTATCCCGATTTCTTTTTCGAGTGGGATGAAGCGATTAAACTCGGAAAAAAACCGGGCTTTTACGAACCGGAAGAGTTAACCGAAATTATTGAGATATACATCATTAATAATCAAATCAAACGAGCGAAACATGCTATTAATTATGCTTTACGAATTTACTCGGACGATGATGAACTTCTTTACGAAATTCTTTTATTATTAAATGATTATGAATGTTGGAATGATCTCCTCGCTATTTGTGATCATTTTAAGGACAACTCCGACGTCTGGATCGACGGTCATCGAGTAACTGCTTTACTTCATTTAGGAATGGAAGACGATGCATTTCTTTTCTTTCAAAAATTAAAAGCAAAATACGCAGAAAATAAAGAAGATCTATCCGTCATTTATCAAGCCATGGGTGAAGTGCTTTGTGATGTGGATTTGTTTGACTCTTCCATAGAAGTCGTTCAAGAAGCAATCGACCGATTGGAAGAAGATATTAATTTCTATTGGCTGCAAATGCAAAGCTATGTTTCGTTGAACCATAAAACGAAAGTATCGGAATTAGCCGATAGGATCCAAAAATTAAACCCTTTGGATGCAAAAACTTGGCATCGCTTAGGCCTTTCTTATCAAGATGTCGGAGATAAAGAGAAAGCCATTGACGCTTTTGAATATGCTCAATCGCTCGGATATGATCAAGAAGAAATTTTAAAGCATCTGATCTATATTTATGATATAAATAAAAATTTCAATAAAGCATTGGAAAAAGCCATTGAATATCTGAATCTGTTCCCTGACAGTTATGTGATCAACATGATGGCGGTTCACCTGAATTCCCGGATGGAGAATTGGGCCGAAGCCATAAAATACATTAATAAGGCGCTCCAATTAACTCCGGAGATCGAATCGCTTTATTTATACAAAAGTAACTTTTTGCTTCGATTGGAAGAATATAAAAAAGCTAAATCCGTATTAATGGAAGGATTAAAGAACACGAAAGACTCGAAAGGCGATTTATCACGGAAATTATCCAAATTAAATAAACAATATCCCGATTATTAATTGTTTTTATATAAAAAAGAAATAAATCTATCTGACTATATATGGCAAAAGTAAAAGGAAGCGTACTTGTCGATACTGAACGATGCAAAGGATGCGACTTGTGTGTTGTCGCCTGTCCGACCGATGTTTTGAAAATGGCAGAAGAAGTAAACAGTAAAGGATATAACTTTTCTGTGGTTAAAAATCCCGATGAATGTACGGGATGCGCCAATTGCGGATATGTTTGTCCGGATGGATGTATTACCGTTTACAGAGTTAAGAGTTAAGAGTTATGGCAGAAGAAATAAGATTAATGAAAGGGAATGAGGCTATTGCACATGCAGTCATTCGCTACGGAGCTGACGGATATTTCGGTTATCCCATTACCCCTCAGTCGGAAATTATGGAAACGCTCATGGAAGAAAAACCATGGGAAACTACGGGGATGATCGTGCTTCAGGCAGAAAGTGAAATTGCAGCGATTAACATGCTCTACGGGGGCGCCGCTTGCGGAAAGCGTGTGATAACCTCTTCATCCAGTCCGGGAATCAGCTTAAAACAGGAAGGTATTTCGTACATGGCGGGAGCCGAGTTGCCGGCTTTAATTGTCAACGTGATGCGCGGCGGGCCGGGATTAGGGACCATTCAGCCGAGTCAATCCGATTATTTCCAGGCAGTTAAAGGAGGAGGACATGGCGATTATCGAGTAATAACTCTGGCTCCATCTTCCGTTCAAGAAATGGCCGATTATGTTGCAATGGGATTTGATTTAGCTTTTAAGTACCGAAATCCGGCGATGATCTTAACCGATGGCGTGATCGGTCAAATGATGGAAAAAGTGATTCTCCCGAAACAAAGACCTCGAAAAACCGAAGCGGAAATTCGCAGAGAGCAGCCTTGGGCTACTTTGGGAAAAACGAAAGACCGAAAACCAAATATTATTACAACGCTCGAAATGGATTCATTGCTAATGGAACTGAATAATATTCGTTTTCAAAAAAAATACAAACAAATAGAAGAGAATGAAGTAGTTTACGAAGAATTATATTGCAACGACGCTGAATACCTGATCGTTGCATTTGGTTCTGCTGCCCGCATCAGCCAAAAAGCTGTCGAGATGGCAAGGGAAGGAGGAATGAAAGTCGGACTTTTCCGTCCCATCACGCTCTGGCCTTTTCCAAAAAAACAACTAAAAGCATATAATGAAAAAGTGAAAAGAATATTGACCGTTGAATTAAATGCCGGTCAAATGATTGAAGACGTTCAATTAGCGGTTGAATGCAAAATTCCGGTTTATCATTACGGACGCTTGGGCGGAATTGTTCCCACACCCGACGAAGTGTTGGAAGCGTTGAAGAAATTATGAATTATAAATTATGAATTATGATTGAATCAGATATTATTAAACCTGAAAATTTGGTTTACGTAAAACCGCGTTTAATGAACGATACACCGATGCATTACTGTCCGGGATGCAGTCACGGCGTTGTCCATAAACTAATTGCGGAAGTTATCGATGAAATGGGATTGGAAGAAAAAACCATCGGAATAGCTCCTGTAGGCTGCGCTGTCTTTGCCTACAATTATATCGACATCGATTGGCAAGAAGCCGCTCACGGACGCGCTCCGGCAGTAGCAACCGCAGTTAAACGTTTGAATCCCGATAAAATGGTTTTCACCTATCAAGGCGACGGCGATTTAGCCGCAATCGGGACAGCAGAAACCATTCACGCCTGTAATCGAGGAGAAAATATTGCCATTGTCTTTATTAATAATGCAATTTACGGGATGACCGGCGGTCAAATGGCTCCAACGACATTGCAGGGGATGCATACTTCCACCAGCCCACATGGGCGAGACGAAAAATATTCAGGCTATCCCTTGAAAATATCCGATTTGTTGGCTCTGTTAGACGGAACCTGTTTAGTCACTCGCCAAGCGGTTCATACGGCAGGCGCAATAAGAAAAACGAAAAAAATGCTTCGCAAAGCATTTGAAAATTCCATGGCAGAGAAAGGAACATCCATCGTCGAAATTGTATCTACATGCCCTTCCGGATGGAAACTGAACCCGGATCAAGCCAACCAATGGATGGTTAAAAATATGTTTCCCCTTTATCCTTTAGGGGATTTAAAAGATATTTAATTTGCATTATCTGTTATTGCGGGCATGACCCGCATTCCTCTAAACAATTAAATTATGAAACACGAAATAATCATTGCCGGATTCGGAGGTCAAGGGGTTCTATCCATGGGAAAAATTTTGGCCTATTCCGGATTAATGGAAGAAAAAGAAGTAGCGTGGTATCCATCCTACGGCCCGGAACAAAGAGGAGGAACAGCAAACGTTACGGTTATTTTAAGCGATACAAAAATTTCTTCCCCGGTACTTAACCAATATGACATTGCGATAATTCTCAATCAACCCTCCTTGGAAAAATTTGAAAGCAGTGTTAAGACGGGAGGGATTCTGATTTTTGACGGCTATGGTATCATTCATCCACCAACTCGCAAAGACATCCGAATTTTCCGGATTGATGCGATGAATACGGCAGTCAAAGAAGGAAATACAAAAGTTTTCAACATGATTGTTTTAGGCGGAATGTTGAAAGCAATGCCGGTAGTTGCCTTGGAAAGCGTCATGAAAGGTTTGAAGAAATCACTCCCGGAACGGCGTCATAATCTTTTGCCTATGAACGAAAGGGCAATTTTACGGGGAATGGAAATAATCGAGGAAATTTGATTGTTTTTCTTGAAAAAAAAAACGACAATAACGTTCCTGTTATTCCTGCTTTTATCACGACTTGGTTGCGGGCAGGATACAATTTCGGCCGGCGAATCCGAAAAGCAGCCGATTTCTATCGCACAAGACACCCTATTCCATTCGGTCGATTCTCTGAGTCAAAACCCGGATAGCGTGCTCCGGCGGAAGACAACAATCTTTGCTCCTCCGGCAGCTACAATGGATACAACACAAAAAATCAATTATTGGCGTATCACGGAACAAACGGGAGAAATCATTCCGGTTGTACGTCCCGATACTTTTCTGACCGATTATTTCCATCGAACGAATGTGGAAGGATTAGGCGTCTCGGTAGCCTATCCGGGCAATTTGGGTTTGCCTGTCGAATCGCGTGTTTTCTTTGAACGGGAAGATCGTTCCGATTTCATGTTTTCCGATCCATTTTGGGCTTACCTCAAACAACCCGATCAATTCAATTTCGTCAACACCAAAATACCCTACTCGAATGTTTCTTACCAATCTGCCGGAAGTCGTCAAAGTAAAGAAGAACGGTTTCAGGTACTTCTCGCTTTAAACCTAGGTAAAAAATTAAATCTCGGTATAAGTGTTGATTATCTTTATGCCCGTGGATTTTATAATTCACAGGGAGCAAAACATACCGATTGGGTCTTCTTTGGAAATTATCGCTCCGACAAATACCGGCTGCATTGGTTTATTAATCCGGCATCGGCTTATACGAATGGAGAAAATGGAGGATTGCAAGAAGATGAATATGTGACTAATCCGGATTTCGTAAATAGTCGAAATACACAAACATACAATTTTCCGACTCAAATCGAGAATACCTGGAATCGTTTGAAAGGGAATCGATATTATATTAATTACCGATATAATTTAGGGTTTGAACGAGAAACCGCTCAAGAAGATTCGACAGGAAATAAAATCATGCAATTTATTCCGGTTTCAAGTATCATCTATACCTTTGATTATACCGATAAGAATCGAAGCTTTTATACGGAAGATTCCGCAAGTCTCAACCGTTTTTATCAATATAAAGATTATTTAGATCCCAATCGGAAAAAAGAACTTCCTTCCGATTCAACTTCGTTTCGTTCGATAAAAAATACATTCGGACTTTCACTTCGTGAAGGTTTCAGCCAATGGGCCAAATTTGATTTGACGGCATACATTACACACGATATCCGACAATATGCATTAATAGGAGCGACCATGGGACAAGATTCCGTGCACCATTTCGATCATTACAATCCTTACGCCACTTTCATCGGAGGCGAATTGGCTAAAAGAACCGGCAAAATACTGCGTTATGAGGCTCAGGGAAGCCTTGGCATCGCAGGATATAATATGGGTGATATTCATTTGTCGGGAAATATCGAAACGCGAATCCCGTTTCTTAACGATACAGCCTCTGTATCAGCAGAAGGGAGTATTAAAAATCTAACTCCCACTTTTTACGAAAAAAATTATCGTAGTCAATATTTTTGGTGGGATAATCATTTCGGTAAAGTCAAAAAAGTATATATCGGCGGACGAATAACAATCCCTCATACGTTAAGCGAAATAGGCTTGGGTGTCGAAAACATAACCAATTATATTTACTTCGGTCAAACCGGATATCCTCAACAAGATAACGGGAACATTCAAGTGATGGCGGTAAGTTTACGACAGAATTTCAAATTGGGCGCTTTGCATTGGGATAACCAAGGCGTTTATCAAACCTCATCCAATCAAAAAATTCTTCCCTTGCCGACCTTGAGCGCTTATTCAAGTTTGTTTTTCCAATTTACAATTTCTAAAGTTTTAACGGTTCAAATGGGAGCAAACGCTCATTATTGGACACGCTATTATTCGCCCACTTATGAACCGGCAATTCAACAATTCAGATTACAACAAGAATTTAAAGTAGGGGAATATCCTCTGATCAGCGGTTTTCTTAACTGTCACTTAAAACAGACTCGGTTCTTTTTACAATATTATAATTTAGGCGCATTGTTTATCAGCCCGCCCGAATATTTTTCAATGCCTCATTACCCGGTTAATCCACCGATATTAAAATTAGGACTTTCGGTTGATTTTATAAATTAAATCACTTATGAACTTAAAACGATTACTTTACCTTATTCTCTCTTTATTTTCTCTTATCCTTCTGATGTTTTACTTAATACCTGCTATCAATCAATGGATAATTATTAAAACCGTACGTGACTTCCCTGAAATAAAAAAAACTAAAACATTGAATGTGGTTACCGAATACAATTCTGTTGATTTTCATGTTGTTGGAGACACTGTATCAGGTTTTCAGTATGAGTTATGTAAATATATCTCGCAACGTTCGGGAGTAACCGTCCAACTGTTTCTTGAAAATGATTTAGAAACAGCTACTCGAAAATTAAAAAATAATGTGTATGATTTGATTGCGCAAAATATCCCCATTACGAATGAAAATAAGCGATTCCTCGCTTTTACCGTACCAATCACGCAAAGTAAGCAAGTGCTTGTTCAACGTAAAAATGATGCAGATTCCGTTTTTATTACAAATCAATTGGATTTAGCCAATCAAACCATTTATGTAACAAAAAACTCTTCGGCAATTTTGCGATTAAAACATTTATCGGAAGAAATTGCAGAACCGATTTTTATCAAAGAAATTGAGGATTATACATCAGAGCAATTAATCTACATGGTTGTTAAAAAGGATATTGACTATGCAGTTGTAGATAAAGAAATTGCTTTGAAAAACAGTAAGTTATTTCCTGATTTGGATTTTAATATCGACATTAGTTTTACACAATTACAAGCATGGGCGCTACGTAAAACTTCGCCGATTTTATTAGATAGTTTAAATAGCTGGATAACCGATTTCAAACAAATCAAGTTGACTAAATTTCATTAAAAAAGCAGAGACGAGTTGCCGGCTCGTCTCTACTTATCAATACGTTTATTCACACCAATGAAATGTACAAATCGTCTTCTTCCCGGTGGAAAACTAATTTTTCTTCTCTGGCTAACCATCCGATTGCAGCATATATTTCTTTATCGTTTAATTTGGTAGCCTTCTTTAGCTCTTTAACGCTTTTGATTCCTTGCGCATCCAATACCGTCCATACTTGTCCGGCATCAATTCCAATTTTTTCTTTCATCGTCTTCTTTCTTTAATAATTAATTCTATTCTATCTTAATAGCAGTTATCCGGTTGCTATCTTTCTTCTGTTCAGGTAATAACCTTTGTTGTCACTGTCCACTTTCATAGAGAGCCTCCATTTTTTCATATTGAGGTCCCATTTCGAGATTATAATAAATAGTCCGCAAAGCAAAAATAGCATCTTTATTCTTCGCGTCCAGTTCAAATACTTTTTCATAATAAGGCATGGACAGCCTGTAAAAATCCAGCGATTCTTTGGTAATCTCCTTGGATTTGGCAACATCGGAAGTATCATCGGCAATTTTTCTTTTTTCAACGCCTAAGTTGAAATAGACCCGGCCGAGTTCCGATATGTAAGCAACATTATTTGGCTCCAATTCCAGTGCTTTTTTGAGATTTTTGATGGCTTCATCCGGTTTTTTACCTTCGTAAAGTAATTGGCCCAAGACAGCATAAAGCTGTGCATTGCCGGGGCTTTGTGATATTGCTTTAGTCAAATAAGCTTCCGCTTCATCGGCTTTTCCGGCATTGATGCTCATATTAATCATATTCATCATATAAAACTCATCCGTAGGAAATTTGGCAAATCCTTCTTTAATGATTTTTTCATAAGCTACCGAATCATTGGACAGATTATATTCACGGGCTAAATCTTTGTAAATTTCGCTTTCTTTAAAAAGTGTATTATCGGTATACCCGATATTCTTCATTTCTTCAAGAACCGCAATGGCTGCTTGATGATCCGGAATTCGGGAAGCGGCTAATGCGGCGTAATACCTTATTTGCATATCGGTTGTATCTCCTTTGTTGATATCCCATTTTTCGCCTTTATACAGTTCCATTTCAGGAATAGCGCCGAATTGTTTGAAATTATCATACGCTTTTTGAAAGTTTTCTTTATTAAAATAATAAATTCCTGCATTGATATAATGCATTCGATTCGCCCGGATGATGGAACGAATATCTTTCAGAAAACGGGATTTAACTTTTCCTTTGGCATCAGGCAATTGATCTAATTCCGCTGATTTTATAAAGTAGGGAATAATGTTATCCAATGCACCGTACATTGCTTCTTCGTTAGGTTTTTTCCCTAAAATTTCCATGGTGTTTTCAATATCAACCTGCTTATTTTCAATTGAGCCGGCGACGTACCAAGTTTCAGCATCATTGGCTGTTTCCGGATTTGCTAATGCCTCTTTGATTAGCGACCGGGCTTCCGCAATATTCGGCGGATTGTTTTTGATTTCATTTTTTGCTGCACTCACAGTTTTTTTCTGTCCGAAAGAAAGGATAACAAGAAAACATAATGCACCGGTAAATACAAACTTTTTCATATTCATTAATAATTTATCAGTATTATTGTTAATTAAAAAATCATGCTGCAAATTTACAAATTATTCATTAATATCATCTATTTCCCAATCATTTTCTGAATTATTTTCTTTAAAATCATCTTTTGTTAATTTTTCATCTTCTATTTCTTCCAAATCCGATTCGGACATTACCTTACAGACGGAAGCAATTTCGTCGTTTCGTTTCCCTAAATTAATTAAGCGGACCCCTTGTGTGGCTCGCCCAATGATACTGAGATCGGAAACTTTCACGCGTATGGTGACGCCTGATTTATTGATAATCATTATATCATTATCGTCGGTTACGCTTTTGATGCCTACCAAAAATCCGGTTTTTTCGGTAACATTCAAAGTTTTTACTCCTTTCCCTCCTCGGTTGGTGATGCGATAATCGTCGATTTTCGAACGTTTTCCGTAACCTTGTTCGGAGACGACTAAAATGGTTTCATTTTCCAAATCTTTCATGCAGATCATGCCGATCACTTCATCATCTTTCGGGTCTAAGGTTATTCCTTTTACGCCTACGGCATTTCGTCCCATGCAACGAACCGTTTTTTCGTGAAAACGAATTGCCCGGCCTTTCCGGTTGGCAATAATTATTTCGTTATTTCCATCCGTCATACGTACACCGATTAGCATATCGCCTTCGTTTAATGTGATAGCGTTAACTCCATTCTGACGAGGACGCGAATAGGCTTCCAATAGCGTCTTTTTGATTATTCCTTTTTTCGTACTGAACATTAGATAATGCGAATCGACATAGTCTTTATCACTCAACTGATTAACCCGGATAAAAGCATTTACTTTATCGTCCGGATCGATACTTAGTAAATTCTGAATCGCACGTCCTTTCGATGTTTTTGTACCTTCCGGAATATCATAAACTTTCAACCAGTAGCAACGTCCTTTTTGGGTGAACAATAGCATGGTGGCATGCATATTTGCCGGATAAATATATTCTACAAAATCTTCTTCACGGGTTTCCGAGCCTTTCGCTCCCACTCCGCCTCGGTTCTGCGAGCGGAATTCGGCTAAAGGCGTCCGTTTAATATATCCCAAATACGAAATAGTAATAATCATTTCATCATCGGCATAAAAATCTTCCGGATTAAAATCTTCGGTAGCATACACAATTTCGGTTTTTCGCTTATCGCCGTATTTATCTCGAATTTCAATTAATTCGTTTTTAATGATTTTCATTAGATGTTCTTCGTTTTCGAGAATATCTTTTAAATCGGCAATGAGTGTTTGCACATCTTCGTATTCGGAATGTAATTTACTCTGTTCTAAACCGGTTAACTGTCGTAAACGCATTTCTACGATTGCGCGTGATTGTATTTCCGTCAATCCGAACCGTTGGGATAATCGCTCAATCGCTTCGTTCGGACTCTGCGACGAACGAATCATTGCAATCACTTCATCAATATGATCGGAAGCAATGATCAATCCTTCCAATATATGCGCTCGTTCTTCGGCTTTTCGCAAATCGTAACGGGTGCGACGAGTAACTACATCCACCCGATGATCGACGAAATATTTTATCAAATCTTTCAGATTCAATGTTTTCGGGCGACCGTTTACTAAAGCTACATTGTTTACGCTGAAAGAGGATTGCAAGGCGGTCAGTTTATATAACTTATTCAGTACTACGCTTGAATTGCCGTCGCGTTTAATGTCCACCACGATACGCATGCCTTCGCGGTCCGATTCATCATTAACGTTTGAAATTCCTTCTATTTTTTTATCGCCGACCAAATCGGCGATATGCTTAATCAGTTCCGCTTTATTAACAAGATATGGAATTTCGGTAATGATAATTTTTTCTTTGTTCTCTTTAACTTCTATTTCGGCTTTTCCACGCAATATGATACGGCCTCTTCCGTTTTCGAAAGCATCTTTCACTCCGGCATATCCGTAAATAGAAGCTCCTGTAGGAAAATCCGGCCCTTTGATATGGTGCATCAATCCGGCAAGGTCAATTTCGCCTCCGGATTCGATATAGGCTAAAGTTGCATTTATACATTCCGTCAGGTTATGAGGCGGCATATTGGTTGCCATCCCGACAGCGATACCTGATGCGCCATTGATCAGTAAATTAGGAATACGGGTAGGCAAAACGGTTGGTTCTTGACTCTTATCATCGTAGGTTAATTGAAAATTGACGGTTTCCTTATCGATATCTTGTAACATTTCTTCGGCTAATTTACTCATTCTCGCCTCCGTATAACGCATCGCCGCCGGAGAATCGCCGTCAACCGAACCGAAATTGCCTTGTCCGTCCACTAAAAGGTAACGTAAAGCCCAAGGTTGTGCCATGCGCACCAAAGTTCCGTAAATCGATGAATCCCCGTGAGGATGATATTTCCCCATCACATCTCCTACGATTCGCGCGGATTTTTTATAAGGTTTGTCGGAAGTGCTTCCAATTTCATTCATCCCGTACAATACTCGCCGGTGAACCGGTTTCATTCCGTCGCGTACATCCGGTAAGGCTCTGGAGACAATGACCGACATCGAATAATCGATGTATGCCGTTTTCATTTGGTCTTCAATATCTATTCGGATGATTCTTTCTTGATTATCTGCCATGTATTTATATTACTTAGTATTACAACTGAAATGTCCTTCAAAAATCAAGCTAAGGTACGACTTTTTCTTTGAATTTGAAAATTTTTTTTGATACTTTATCATCTTAACGGGGAAACCTTTTGGCTATCGTTTCCTTTATTACCGCAATATGATCCGGAGTTGTTCCGCAACAGCCGCCGATGATATTTGCACCTGCATTGATGATTTGAGGGATTAACGTTTGCATTTGATCCGGAGTTTCCGGATAGGTAATTTCACCGTTTATAAGAACCGGCAAACCGGCATTGGCATGAACCAAGATCGGGATTTCGGGAACGACCTGACGCATTTGTGCTACGATGCTTATCATATTTTTCAGTCCGTTGCCGCAATTGGTCCCGATGATGTCGACGCCTGCATTCACACATACGATAGCGGCTTCGCCGGGAGAAATTCCCATCATGCTGCGATATTCGTTTTCGCCGATAGGATCAAAGGTAAATGTACAGATCACTTCCAATCGGGTATTTTCTTTTGCTGCGCGAATAGCCGCTAAAGCCTCGTCCGGATCGCTCATTGTTTCGATGCAAATAGCGTCCGCACCTCCTTTTTCCAAAGCGATAACCTGTGTTTTAAAACTTTCATAAAGTTCCTCTTCGGTCACATCGCCCATGAGAAGCATTTTTCCGGTTGGGCCCACCGAGCCGATCACCCGGCGATCTTCTCCGGCGGCTTCTCTTGATAAACGGGCGGCAGCTTCGTTGATCTCTGAAACTCGATCAGCTAATCCGTAATGTTCAAGTTTGAAGGATGATCCGCCGAAACTGTTGGTTTCAATCAGATCGGCTCCGGCCTCGACATAGCTCCGGGCGATTTCTTTCACGGCATCCGGACGAATCAAATTCCAAAGTTCGGGACATTCACCGGCTTGCAAACCTTTTCGATGAAGAAAAGTTCCCCAAGCTCCATCGGAAACGAGTATCTTTCCCGCTTTTATTTCAGCTGTAATGGTTCGCTTATTCATTATGATTTCTTTTATTAATTCCTAATTCTTAACTCTTAACTCTTAACTCTTAACTCTTAACTCTTTCTAAACAAGGCCTCGCCTGCGCAACGACGACCGTTTAACAGCTTTATCCGTTCAATTCTTTGTAAAAGCGTCGGATGAGAATAATACCAAAAAACAACCAAGGGATGAGGATTTAAATTGCTCAGCGACTGAACCGAAATCTTTTTCAATGCCGAGATAAGCGCATCACCTAAATCAAACTTGGTTGCAAAACCATCGGCTTCGAATTCGTTTTTACGGGAAATGAGATTGCCGGCTAATCCCATTATTTCCGAGATCGGCGTAAAAAGGAAAGCAAACCCGATGATTCCCAAATGAAAAGAGGCAACATTTCCGCCTAAGGCTTCCGCCAAATGCAAATTCCCTAAAAATAACGATAAAATATAGAAGGTAGCTCCGGTGACCAATAGGGATAGCAATAAAGAATGTATTACATGTTTCTTTTTATAATGCCCTATTTCATGCGCCAACACTGCGACAATCTCTTCTGTATTTAAATCGTTCATTAAAGTATCGAACAAGACGATTCGTTTTTTCTTTCCAAACCCTGTGAAATAGGCATTGGCTTTGCTTGTCCTTTTTGATCCGTCCATAACAAAAATGTTTGTTATTCGAAATTCGGCTTTTCGGGAGAAAGATTCGATGGCTTCCCGCAACTCGCCTTCTTCCAAGGGAGTTTGTTTGTTGAATAAAGGGACAATCCACTCCGAGTAAAAAAAAGTCATAAGCAATGAAAATCCCGAAACCACAATCCAAGCGTATAACCAAAATTCTTTCAACGTATAATGATAAATAAACAAAACCGCAGTCAAAATAATTCCTCCAAGCAACAAGTTCAATGCGATGCCTTTCAGCCAATCGAAGATAAACAATTTTTTGGTTGACTTATTAAAACCGAAGCGTTCTTCGATCGTAAAGGTAGCGTACCAATCGAAAGGAAAATCAATTATTTCATTGCAAACCATCAGAACACCAAAGAAAAACAAGGGTAAAATCAAAAAGTGATCGGTATATTCCCGCAATCGGTTATCAAACCATCCCAAGAATCCTAACAATAAAATGATCAGCATAAGCGTGAATGAAAATCCGCCGGAAATCAAACCGAAACGGCTGTTTGTCCGTTGATATTCCTGTTGTTTGGCATATTTTTCCGGAAGATAAATTCCCTTCAGTTCTTCGGGTAAAACAGGACTCATTCTTTTTCTGTTCAAGTATGACAAAAGTTGCGTCCAGACAAAATTTAGGATGAAAAACCCTGTGATCAGATAAAAATAAGTGTTATACATATTTAATTTATATTGTTGTTCTTGAAAACGGAACACAATCCGGAGAAGCAAAATCTTTAGCTAAATATTTAAAATAACCGCAAACGGCAACCATAGCAGCATTATCGGTTGTAAAAGCAAAAGACGGGATATGAATTTTCCATCCATAGGTTACCGCATGTTCTTCGAAAGCTCTGCGCAAAGCCGAATTAGCGGAAACTCCTCCTGCTACGGCTATTTCTTTGATGTTAAGATCATCGGAAGCTTTACGCAGTTTCTGCATTAAAATGTCGATAATCGCAGCCTGAAGACTTGCACATAAATCGGTTCGATTATTTTCAACAAAATTCGAATCTTTTTTCAGTTCATCGCGGAGAAGGTATAAAAAAGAGGTCTTCAATCCACTGAAACTGTAATTGTAATCCGGGATATTCGGTTTACTTAAACGAAAAGCAGCCGGATTGCCTTCTTTAGCCAATCGATCCACGATCGGTCCGCCGGGATAAGGTAAACCCATTACTTTGGCACATTTGTCAAATGCTTCACCGGCAGCGTCGTCAATGGTTTGTCCGATTACTTCCATCTCATTCCATTGACGAACCAAAATGATTTGAGAATTTCCTCCGGAAACTAACAGACAGAGGAAAGGAAATTGAGGTTGCCCGGTGTCCGATTCATTAACCCGGATGAAATGAGCCAGCACATGCGCTTGTAAATGATTGACTTCGATTAATGGTATCTGCAAAGCGATTGCTAATCCTTTAGCAAACGATGTCCCTACCAACAACGAACCTAACAGGCCCGGCCCTCGAGTAAAGGCAACTGCCGATAAATCTTTTTTGCTTATTCCGGCTCGTTTCAATGCTTCATGCACTACGGGTATGATGTTTTGTTGATGCGCACGGGAAGCTAATTCGGGAACCACGCCTCCATAGGCTTCATGCACTTTCTGTCCGGCAATGACATTCGAAAGCATTAGAGTATTTCTTACCACTGCAGCCGAAGTATCATCACAGGAGGATTCAATTCCCAATATTATTACATCCATTTTTTAAATATTCTTAAAAAAACTCACAAATATCGGAAAATATTTCGGAAAACACAAATGACTTTGTATCTTTGTAACTGCTCACCGGAAGAGTAAATTAAAAAACAGATGAAGATACTCAATAGAATAATTACAGTCCTTATTATTTTCATATTCATTACTTACGCATTACCGGCCGGATTATTGCAAATTCCTTATTTCCAAGAAAAAGTTTCTAATCAGATCGCTTTATACTTAGAGAAAAGATTAAACACGGAAGTAAATATCCGGCAAGTTGAATTCGGATTTTTCAACAAATTAATTCTAAAAGATGTGTATATGGAAGACCAATCCGGCGATGTTTTGTTTCAAGCGAAACGCGTTGCCGCCGGTTTTGATTTTTTCCCGCTCTTGCGAAAGAAGTGGCGATTCAATTCGATCCAACTGTTTACTTTTCAGTTTAACTTGAGTAAAGAAACCGACCATTCACCGCTAAACATCCGATACATCCTTGATGCTTTTGCCAAACAAGATACTACTGAAATCAATCCTATCATTGATCTACGAATAAAAAAATTAAGCTTGCGATCGGGGAAATTTTCTTATCGGGTAAAAGATAAAGCGGAAACTCCTTATCTATTCAATACCAAACAAATTTTCCTCAGCGATATTTCTTCAAAAATTCAAATTCAAAATCTGAATAATAAAGAATTGATCTTGCAATTCGACCAATTGACTTTCAAAGAAGAATCGGGGTTTCGATTAAAGAATACGAATTTTGATTTGGTTGCCAATGACAAAACAGCTAAAATCAATCAATTGGCAATTGAATTAGATAAAAGTTCTTTCTTATTTACGGATATATGCGCTAATTACGATTTGTCGGACGAAAAAGTACCGTTTAGCTACCAATTAAAACTGAAGACATCTACCCTCTATCCGAAAGAATTGTGCGCAATTGTTCCAATTCTTGCGCATTTTGAGGATCCAATCAAACTCGAAGGCGATTTCAGCGGAGTTGGCAATGACCTTGCAATTAAAAATTTTTATTTCAGGTATTATAATCAATTAATGATTAGTGCAAATGCCGAAATGCAAAATATTTTTCATCCCAATAAAGAGCTTTTTTATATTCGCGGGAGTATCTCTGAATCTTTCTTTTCTCCGGATGGGTTCGAACGTTTAGTAAACAATCTTTCCGATCAACCGATTGAATTACCGGGACCTGTCAAAAGGATGAAAAATATTCGCTTTGAAGGAAATGTAAACGGTTCATACAATGACTTAACCGCTTGGGGCGTTTTGAATACCGACCTGGGAACCATTCGAACAAACCTTACAATAGGGAAAAAAGAAACCCGGTTTATAAAAGGTCAAATCGCTTCCGACAGCTTAAATATTATAAAACTATTTAATAATACAGATTATGGAGAAATGGCTTTTGATATCAAGTTAGATGCCAAACAAGGATCGGATCAAAAGTTTTTCGGTTCCGTCGATGCCAACTTTCCAAAATTGATTTACAAAGGATATGCTTATCATAATTTAACGATAAACGGCGAGTTTTCTCCGAGAAGTTTTAACGGAAGTTTGATCCTGGATAGTCCGGAAGGAAAAATTTCAGGCGAAGGTCTTTGGGTCTTTGCCGGAAAAGATTCTAAATTTGACTTTAAAGCAAAAGCATCCAATTTACAATTAGATAAATTAAATCTGTCAAGTAAATACAAGCAACCGGTGTTATCTTTTGAACTGGTAGCTGATTTAGCCGGAAATAATCCGGATAATTTCGCCGGAACTGTTTCTTTAAATAATTTACTGTTTCACACAGAGAAAGGCAGTTATTCCTTAAATCACTTTCAAATTGCTTCTATTCCGACCGAACAAGAAAAACACATTCGAATCAGTTCCGAACTTCTCAATGGAGATCTTTGGGGAAACTATTCTTTCAAAACATTTATTCCCACTTTGAAACAAGCCTTTGCGGCTTATCTGCCTTCATTGGTAAAGCCGGAACTAAACTATTCGGCAGATACGGAGAATAATTTTTCACTGCATTTAACAATAAGCGATCTAAACGAATTCACAACGGTCTTTGAATGGCCTTTTTCTTTCCGGGGACAAACGGAAATCGACGGTCAATACATGAACAAGGAAATGCATTTGGAACTTACGTCTGATCGCTCGGTATTCGGTGGATCGAAAATCGATTCGCTTCGGTTCGTATTTGCCGGATCAGATAAAACCGCAAAAGTCGATTTATCGGGAATCAGTTTACAAAAGAAAAATACGAGAATGAAATTTACTGTTCAATCCGATGCGGCTAATGACCGGCTTAATACTTTATTTCATTGGGGTAACGGTTCTTCAAATTACCGGGGTGATTTGAAAATGACTTCGCTGTTTTCAAGATACGATAGTCGGTCGTCGGTACGAATAGAAACAAATATCCAACCGGCCGATTTAATTTTTAATGATTCCATTTGGAAACTCAGTCCGGCTACCCTACTCGTTGATTCGTCAAACATCCGGATTAATCATTTACAAGCCTTCCATGGCGATCAATTCCTCAAAATAAACGGAGCGCTTTCGCATAACCCCGAAGAAGAACTTCAAATCGAATTGAATCGAGTGGATTTGGAATATATTTTTCAATCGTTATCCATCCCCGCTTTAGAATTCGGAGGAATGGCAACCGGCTATGTGAAAGCTCAGGACGTCTTCCGAACAAGAAAAATGGAAACGCAATTGGATGTAACCGACTTTGCTTTTAATTCGGTTAACTTCGGCCTTTTAAATCTAACCGGAACCTGGGACGATGAACACCAAGGCGTAGTAATGGCCGGGAAAACTATTAAAAACGATTCATCATTTGTCGATATTAACGGCATCATTTATCCGGTTAAGAGAGAGATATCGCTTAATTTTGACGCCCGGAATACCGATGCACGCTTCCTCCGTAAATATTTACATAATGTGGTTCAAGACATTACCGGTAATTTATCCGGACATTTGCGACTTTTCGGTGACCTGTATTATCCTACAGTAGAAGGAGATGTGTTTGCTCAAAATTGCCGGTTCGGTATAAGGTATCTCAATACCTTCTATACTTTCACCGATTCGGTAAAATGCCTTCCGGATACAATTAAAGTCAAAAACATTACCCTTTACGATGAACGAGGAAATAAAGCCATAGCCAACGGTTATGTAAAACATCGTTTATTTCAGGATTTTTATTATTCCGTTACCGCTTCCTATTCCAACTTGATGGTATTTAATGCTACAAAATCTTTAAATCCCATGTTTTACGGCACGGCTTTCGGAAATGGCACTGCATCCGTATACGGAACAGAAGGCGTGATTAATGTTGATGTTACCGTGCAAAATACGGAAAATACCAAAATGGCATTGAATTTCATGGAAGAAGCAGAAGTAGCGGATTATGATTTCATTCGCTTTGTATCGTCAAAAAAAGCGGATACCGATTCGATTAAAAAAAAGGAGGAAATAGCAAACCCGGTTTTGAACAGCAACAACAACGGAACGGAAATTCGATTCAATCTGATAGTGGATGCAAACCCGCAAGCGACAATTGATTTGGTCATGGATCCTGTATCGGGCGATAAACTCAGCGGATACGGAAAAGGGAATCTTCAAATTCAATACGGAACAAAAATACCATTGAAAGTATTGGGAAATTATGTGATTGAACATGGAAAATATAATTTTACGCTTCAACAATTATTTCTCCGTAATTTTGATATCCGTGAAGGAAGTTCGGTCGCTTTTCAAGGGAATCCATACACCGCCGAATTAAATATCAATGCCAATTACACGGTTAATGCCAATTTGGAAGATTTAGATCCGCAACTGATCGATAAAGGACGAAGCGCCCGCAGCAATGTGCCCGTGAGTTGTATCTTGTTGTTAACAGGCCCACTTGATCGACCTGCCATCGCTTTTGATTTAGACTTACCCGGAGCAAGCGACGAATTGGTACGCCAAGTAAAAAGTTATATCCGCACGGATGATATGATGAATCGTCAAATCGCCTACCTTCTTGTACTCAGCCGATTCTACACTCCGCCCGAAAATATGCGCGATAATTATTCTGCCGCTAATGCCAACTGGTCTTATCTCAGTTCTACCTTATCAGCAAAAATATCCGATCTTTTGGGTTTATTTAATACGAATGATAATTTTAGAGTGGGAACCGTTTTCCATCAATCCAATGCGGGAGCCCGGACTGCTACGGAATTAGACCTTTTATTATCCGGTCAATTACTGAATAACCGATTAATTATCAATGGCAACTTTGGATATTCCAATAATCCTTATCTCGGAAATCAAAATAATATTCCCTTAATCGGCGATTTTGACTTGGAATATAAATTAACAAAAAGCGGCGATATTCGTTTGAAAGGATTTAACCGCTACAATTACCGCAATTATTACAGTATTACTCCGGAAATGACACAAGGCATCGGTATCCTCTACCGAAAAGACTTTAATCATTGGTTGAATTTGTTCGAAAAGAAAAAGTAAATAGGTACTATAATTTTTCTGCTAAATTCTCATAAATCACATAGCATCCGTAAATGAAACATAAACCGGAAGAAAGGAGCACCAAGATTGCCCGCAGAATCTGCGATCCGATTAACTTTTTGGAAAAAGGAACGCTGAATATTCCTGCAACGAGCGTCATACCCACGATTGACCCTAATCCGAAAATTACCAAATATAAAATACTGTTGGCAACCGATTCAATCTGAGTCATGATCAATACGACTAAAGTCCCGCTCCCGGCTAAACCGTGTATGATACCGATCCCATACGAAGCTTTATGCAGGCTTTTCCCTTTCAAATGAATATGTGTGTGCAGATGCTTATTTTCTCCGGCATGCTCATGGGGATGTTTATGGAAAGAAAGCACCGTTTGTTCATCACGTAAAAAAATAAAAAGGCGGTATGAAGCAACTAAAATCAACATAACTCCTACAGCAGCTTCAAAATAAGAAAATGCTCCTATCGGAATATGCACTTTAAATACAATCATGATGACTCCAACTAAGAATATTGTAGAAGTATGGCCCAATCCCCAAAAGATGCCGTCTTTAATCGCCGGGAATAATCGAGTGCGCTGCGACACAATCGTGGTGACCGCTAAAATATGGTCCGCTTCGAAAGCATGTATAAGACCTGCATACAATGCATATAATAGAAAGATAATCAAAGGTAATTCCGCCATTTCTTTATCGAATGATAAAATATACTTGCAACAAAAGTAAAATAAATTTGGTTAAAAACAAAGAGGTAGTCGTAAAAAGATACTGATTACGCAGATTACTACTATACTTATTTCCCCTTATTGAGTAAATTTGATTCAGTTATTTATACCAAAACTGTAAACTTTTTTCAGTGAAAGACATCAATATCAACCTTTACGTTGTCAATCCAACAAATACCGGCTAAAGCGCCGACATCAAATGCCAATTGGTAATTTCCTGTTTCTTCAACAAGAATAGGACTGAATGTAAAATTATTGACCTTTTCGGTGAGCGCAACGGTTGTTTGGAGTAATTTTCGTTTTGGATCATTGACTTTTTCCAATCTGAAAATAAGCCCGGTCGCTCGGTCGGCTTTAGCTGCAAAACCAATGTTGAGTTTCTCGCCTTTGCGTAGATTCATTGTCCATTTCAATTGCGCCGATTCCGGACGCGGGCCTTTTTCGGCAACCTCGATCTTTGCTGTTTTTCTACCGGAGATAACGTTTATCGTATCGATAATAAAGGAAACTTTTGCATCAGGACTGCAGAAGAGATCCCAGTCGCCGAAATTGTCGTCAAACTCCCCGTTGATGATTCGTTTATAAGCGCGTTGACGTTCGCCGTAATCCCTCGTATCTACGGGTAATGCACCGATGCTCTCTGCCCAAAGTTTCCATGCATTGTACATTTGTTGTTTCCGTTCGGGATATTTTTCGGAAAGATCGTTTAATTCCGTTGGATCTTTTTCCATGTCGTACAGACAGATTGCAGATTCATCAAAAGTTTGCCCTTCTTTGGTTTTACAAACCAATTTCCATTTTCCGTCGCGCAGGGCTATATTACCTTCATGCTCCCAAAAAGTTGGTTTCCGGTTTGTTTTTTTACCTGAAAAATTAGGGATCAGACTTATGCCTTCTAATGGCACGATGGCGTTTCCTTTGTAAGTTTCCGGATAATGAGCTTTTGCCGCTTCTACACAAGTAGCCATGATATCGATGATATGACCGTATTCATCTACCCAAGAATTGTTCATTTTCTTGTTAATCCCTTTCGGATAATGTACAATCAATGGAGTAGCGATACCTCCTTCATTGGTGAAATGCTTATATTCGCGATAGGGTGTACTGCTTAGATTTGCCCAATTGATACGATAGCTTTCCCAAGTATCGCTCTTTCCATCCAATTCTTTTCTTTTCCCGGAGGACGCAAATTCTGCACAAGCTCCATTGTCGCTTAAAAACAGAATCAAAGTATTATCGAATTGACCGTTTTTCTCCAAACTTGTAATCAGTTTTCCGATGCCTTGATCCATTGCGTCGATTTGTGCGGCATAAATAGCCATGCGCATAACAAACTCCTGTTGTTTTTCGGGCGAGAGGCTATCCCATGCCGGAATTGTTTCGTCTCGCGGGGATAGAATTACATCCGATCCAAACAGTCCCATCTTTTTTTGACGTTCTAAGCGTTCGGAACGAAGTTTGTCCCATCCGGCTTTGTAACGTTCAACGTATTTATCAATGTCCTTTTGTAAAGCGTGAAGCGGCCAGTGCGGCGCTGTGTAAGCCAAATAAAGGAATAAGGGTTTTTCTTTGTAATTGTGCCGGGAGACAAAAGCAACCGCACTGTCGCTTAAGGCGTGGGTAAGGTAAAAACTCCCGTCGCTTGCCGAACGACCTTTTTCATTATTATTGTAATACTCTGTTTCAAAATAATTGGATGCGCCGCTTACTATTCCGAAAAAACGATCAAATCCCCTTTGAACCGGCCAATTATCGATGATTCCTCCTTGATTCTTGCGATCGCTGTTGAGATGCCACTTACCGCACATATAGGTACTGTATCCGGCATCCTTGAGTACTTCGGCGATTGTAACACAGTGGTTATTGAGGTAGCCTTGGTAAGCCGGCTTTTGCATGTCCGCAGCTGCCATCCAGCCCATTCCCGCTTGGTGGGCATACAATCCGGTCATTAAGGATGCGCGGGTGGGGCAACTGCGAGCGCCGTTATAGAATTGTCGATAGCGAAGTCCGGTGTTTGCTAAATGATTGATGTTCGGTGTTTCTATTTCGCCACCGTAACAACCGATATCAGAATAGCCCATATCGTCGGCAAGTATGATAATAATATTAGGGCGACCGTTATCTTTTGATAGAGCCGGTTCGCAACTATAAAAACCTATCGGCACGGTTATTGCAGTCAAAGGAAGTATTGTTTTTTTAATTTGCATGGTATAAAGCATTGATTTTTAATTTCTATATGCCGGTAACGAACGACGCCAAGCCAGTGCTTTTTCGCAAAGTTCTTTTGTTTTTTCGGGGAAGTTATTATTTAAAGGAGTAGTTTCTCGCGGATCATCGTGAAGGTTGTAAAGCGTTGCTTCCGAACCATTGGCATTGACTAACAGTTTCCAATCGCCTTCACGAATGGCAACATTTGGACTGAGGTCGTTATCGGCAGGTCGAGGAAAAGCATTGGAATTGTTGCGGCGATACTCCCAGTAGATCGCCATTGTTCGCTCTTGAGGTGACCCCAGTAAAGCTTTGCTCCTGTCAGTCCCATCGGTGTGGAAATCTTTCGGTAAAGCGGATCCGGATATTTTGCACAGGCTTTCGTAGAGGTCGAGAGCGCTAATTACGGATGTGTCATCGACTTTTCCTTTGGGTATCAGCTTTCCGGCGCTCCAAATAATAAACGGCATAATTATACCGCCTTCATAAAGCGAAGCTTTGCATCCTCGGTAATTTCCGGCTCGACTGCCACGAAAACTTGGCGCAGGGCCGTTATCGCTTGTAAAAATGACAATGGTATTTTCAGCGATTCCCAATTTTTTCAATCCCTCCAACAGACGTCCTATTTGTCGGTCGTATTCGATTAGAACAGTTCGAAAGTTTTTTTCGCTGCTTTCATCAACGGGAAAGATTTTCTGTTCTTCCATGTTACCCACCCAGGGGGTGTGCATATCGTCGGGCCATAAATTAATAAAGCAAGGTTTTCCTTGATTTCTTTTCAGGAAATCAAGCGTTTTATCAACAAAATAGGCGGTACGTTCCCAACGTTTAATGCTGTCTTCCGGCGACCATATCCAATCGGTAGCAGTCAGAAGCGGATCGGGGTCGGGGCTTTCCCAAGTGCTTGCATACTCGTCGTATCCATAGGAGAGGATGGATGGCGCATTTTTCACATCACGACCGCCGCCCATGTGCCATTTGCCGAAATGAGCGGTTTTATATCCGGCGGCTTTTAATGCGCGGGGCAATGTTTGAGCTTCAGGGTTCAGAAAATCAGCCATTTCAGCATCACGATTGCCGGCTCTTGTTTGCAAGTAGCTGGTAATATTCCACATACCCGGATGTATACCGGTAAGCAGCCCCGCTCGCGAAGGAGAACTGATTGGCGAAGCGCTGTAATACCGGGTGAAACGAATGCCTTCCGCAGCCATTTTATCAATGCAGGGAGTCGGAACAAATTTACCTCCGTAGCATCCTACATCTCCGAAACCCATGTCGTCGGTTAGTATAAATATGATATTTGGTCGTGGGGTATTAGATACTTCCCCGGAACTAGCAACCGGAATAAGTGCGCTTAAAGCTAAGCCGGTTTTACTTAAAAACCATAACCTGTTATTCATTTTTTTCTTTCTGATCGTTCCTTTTGTCAAAATAAAATGACAACAAAAATAATCAAGAATAATTAATTATCATACAGTATTAAAGAGTGAACTGTGCCGGACTCGAACCGGCGACCCCTACCCTGTCAAGGTAATGCTCTGAACCAACTGAGCTAACAGTTCTTATGTCTAACCCTCTGTCAAACCCTGACAGGGTTTTAAAATTTATATCCGAAAGTAAGTAATCCCTTAAGCGTCTTATTTGTAAAAGTTCCGGCAAAAGAATCCGTTAAGGAAGGGATACCGACATCCGTCGGGAAATAGTACAAATAGTCTTTTTGTGTCCGATACACCAAAGCAAAATCCATATAGAATTGAGGTGTAAAACGGAATCCGACACCCGAGGTTATGTAATAAACATCATCGGAAAGGGTATAATTAGGAATTGTTCCGGCAGGTAAAGCAATATCTCCCAATGATTTTATATCGGATTGATAGGGATTTTGCGACCATGCAGCTCCTATGCGTCCCGAGAATTGAGGAGTGAACCGAAGTTCGAAGCCGGTCCGTATGGTAGAAGTATTTTTGAAATCTTCATTGATTATACTATTTACATCTTTCCAATCGTTGCCATTGTCATCTTTTAAGTTCATTGACGCATAGTTGGTTATCTCATAATCCAAACTTAGTATGGCTTGTGTACTCAAAACCGCAGCGGCGCTGAGCGTCCAACGTCCGGGTGTACGTAAAATGTAATTGGTAGATGCAGTGGTAGTGTTATCATCATCGGTAGGAGTTTCCGTATATTCGACTAATTTACCATCGTTACCATAAATTCCCCTCGGTGTCAATCGGGCCCTAAAATAATCGGTCATGGTGTACCAAGTCGGTGAATGGTAGGATAATCCCAAACGTAGAACATCTGTAGGTCTGTATATTATGCCGGCTTTGAATTGTATGCCGGAACCTTCGGATTTAAGGAAATTTTCCAAAGTAAAACCGCCTCCTGCCGGTCCCAAAAAGCTTTCATCGTAAGAAGAATTCATTAAATAGGATAATTCGGTTATTGTAATGGTTGCTCCCCAGTAGAATTTATTGGATATATTAGAACCGATTGTGAAATCATAGGTTTCGATTTGCCCTTTTTCCGAAACTTTCAAGTTCGGGCTTACCTGTTCACCCGGGTCCAACAAAGAACTGTAGTCATTATTTCCATTTCCGGGATTAATCAGATATCCATCCCATGCCAAAATACTCAACCAAGGGATGTTGGGGTTTTTGTACAAGTTCTCGTTATCCCAGGTGGAATGATTAATGCCGTTAGTTAGGTACGCCATATAATCCGTTAATGAGGCATTCATTTTGGAGCCGGAGGCACTGTATCGTTGGTCGAAGCTTTTTATTCGGTTATAATTAAATCCGAAATTCAATGAGAGCATACTCCCTTTTATTATAGGATAATAGCCGACATAGGAAAGATTGTCGAAGTGAAAAGAGGTATTACTCTCCGAGTTTGTTATTCCTCTAATTATCGGGGATGTTAAGCTCATATTGGCTACTATTTCCGAACTGCGATATACACCGATACCGGCCGGATTGATCGCTACGCCGGTCATATCGCCTCCCAAAGCTCCGAAAGCTCCTCCCATGGCTTGTCCTCGTGCGGTTCCCGATAAATCGCTGCTTGAATAACGATAAGCGTCTAATTCTCCTTGGCCGAAAGTTAAGGCACAGACGAATAGCGCTATTATAAATAATAGATTCCGTTTCATTGTAATAAAGAATTTATTAATGGTTTTGTTTTACCTTCTGCCGCCACCGCCGCCACCGGATGAACGACCTCCGCCGCCTCCACCGCCTGAATAACTGCTACCGCCTCCGGAACTG
>Ga0209629_10000119_pt1 | contig 35205 bp, 50 predicted proteins | sample TergutCu122P5_FD_187286 | JGI IMG/M metagenome (GOLD analysis project Ga0209629, IMG submission 187286) | Cubitermes ugandensis P5 segment gut microbial communities from Kakamega Forest, Kenya - Cu122 P5 (SPAdes) (version 2) | ecosystem: Host-associated > Arthropoda: Insects > Digestive system...
GATCCAAAATCGACTACTCTGGATCAGGCCGGCCGATTGGATTAAACCAAAACGGATCCGATTGGCAAAAGGGAAACTACACCGCTCAGGATTCGAACCTGAAACCTTCGGTTCCGTAGGGTGTGAAATATATCTCTACAACAAGGTCGTGATGCACTATCGCGATACAAATGCGTCACAGTGGCTTGGATGGTACCACAAATTCGCGCCTCGTCAATGGGGTAATCGGAGCGCACCGCTACATGATCTCCCAGCAGCTATCAGGCTCGGGTGGTCGCATGACGACGGTATCTACGATCACGAGGCCGAGCGTATCCGCCAATCTCCTGTACGTCCGCATGGTCATACCCATCTTGCCGAGCAGGATCGAGTTGAGATTTTTCTGCGCAATCCCCGTGTCCCGCGACAGCTGTGCCTCACTTTTTTTCTGGCGACTCATAGCCGCCTTGATCGCCTCAAGCGGATCCATCCAGCATTTGACCGTTTTTTTCTTTGTTTTTTTCATCTCCGAAGACCTCCTATCGTCTTCAGGGCCAGACCAATCGCTACATATATGTCATCATATCCGAGCATTCGCACGCGATGCCTCAATGCCTTACGCGACGTAATCGGCGCTGCCGCTAATATCTCACCAGCGGTCTCGGCTGACATCGGAGCCAGCGGCACACGCTCATACTCAGCTCTCATGATGGCTACATAGCTCCTAGCGACGAGATCGCACATAGTGGATGGTATCCCAGCCATGACGCGTGTCACGTGCGGAACGCCCTGTTCCGGCTCATCATCTGGCCCAGATAGGTCTCCTGGTGGAGGGTCACCATCTGGTACGACGCTCGCCGTGAGGTGCAATTCGCCGGACGCCCTAAGGTTCCATGTGATATAGAGCGAGTATTTTTTACCGTCCGTCATTGATTTTTCTCGAAAATCCGATATTCTCATCCAGCCACCAAGTGTGGCACACTGTCCGGCCGGGTGCCCTTCGAAGGGCACCCGGCCGGTTTTATTTTTATCGTCGCGTCAAAATCGCATCGTAATAGTTGGCGATCCATACATCTACATCTATACGGCTATCTTCGAGCTCTACCTCGTCCCACCCACACACCGACAGCAGATCGTAATTTTTCCCGGGATTCAGCTCGATGCGGTCTATTACGTTGCCATTAGACACCATCAGGTAGCTCTTGATCGTCCCTGCGGTGTCGGCCGCGTCGTAGTCTGCTGCAGCATCACTCGTCATCGCCGAAAACTCGTCCTGTACCCACACGCGCACGTCCTTGCACGCTCTGCGAGTCTCTATCATCTTTCTCAACAGCGCCTCTCTCGCCGGATTATGCATGTTGACGTACGCCATGCTCCTGTTGTGGTGCGGCTCCGTCGTGCTATAGTAGCCCTCGCCCTCAGCCCAGCCCTCTCCCCGACGACACTCATAGTTCATCGACCCCTGCCTATCGCCCATCGCACACCATCCTATCTGTTAGCACACTGTTTTTCTTGCGGGGCCACATGCCCCACTGTCTACATCATATATTACGGCATATTTGCCGTCGTGTCAACAGTATTTCTGCCTTTTTTCAAATATTTCTAGATGGTATAACCCATTGAAAACACAAGACTTGCGTTCATGCTGCAGGTTTTGCGATGAAAATTCTTTGGATTTCTGCCGCCAGGAGTAGCGAAGTGGACTATTGGGCGCATACCCACCGCCAATCACGCGATAATCTCGCGCGCGAGATTATCGCGTGATTGTGTGACATATATATGCAGATATTGGATCATGCTTTCGCTGCCTTGTCCACCCGGCTATGTCCGCGCATTAACTCATTTCGCACGACCACCGCCTGCCGCTTGATCGACTGCATCGCCTTGCGCGCCCGGATGCGAGCCTGCCGATTGCCATTGCATGCCTTGCATATGTCAGCCGCTGCCGACTCAACCAAACCTCTCAGTATGTCGTAGTCATTCATTGCAATCTCCTCTGTATCACATTATTGATACCGTCATGTTGTCTGTTATTTTCGTGAGCACATCAATCGATCACATCTTATCCAGATTCAAGCTGGCTCCTACGAACGTCGAACTGACTGTGGCATTTAGCATACTGGTCCCAGTGTACCCTGTCTGGCCTAGCGTTGTTCCAACTATCCCACTGTTAATAACTGATTCGTCACCACTCGCAAAAGTTCCATAATACTCAAAAAGTGGAATCTTGAATATTTCGCGGTGCATGAGCAAGTCCCCCCGGTTTTTGATAATGGCTAAAACTTCACCGCTGTAAAAATCACCAAATACGAACGGTGAATGGTTTCCTCTAAATTCGATAGTTATATCAGATACTATCGGAAAGTAATTATAATTATATCCATCATAATAGCCGTATTTCTTGATGACAAATTGAGATCTAGAATCCATATAGATCTCGTTTATGCTGACTGAGATTCCTTTGTCTGTCTTTGAAGATGGCGCAATGTCTTGGAGGAAGACTGCCCCTGGACCAGCAGACATATTTCTTCCGTACGAAAATCCGACTTGAGGAGTCATCGAGTAATCATTAGTCCACTGCATTGAGTCTACGATGGAGGCAATAGATGGGATCGTCTCTGTATTCGAATACTTATACTTCCACCTATATGACGTAGTGTTGTATGTACCGGTCGGAATACCCACTCTGAACCAATATTTCCGAAGTATTTCGTATATTAAATTTGCATCAGACGATCTCATTAATTCGCCTTGCTTAAGCGTCTTAATGTAGGCACCACCCGTATGCTGCAAATCCATTCCTTCTGTCATCAGATAAATTATGTTGTATGTATGCACCTCTAGTGGCGGAGGCGTGATAAGTACCGAATTTAAGTAATATCCACTTAGGTATTCATATTTTATCCAGTGGCCAGAATACACCGGAAGATTGGTGCCCTGAAGTGATTGTGAAAATTCTTGCTCCAACTCAATGGTGACTCTGTATGGTGAAATTAATTCGACATCAACCACCTTTCCTCTCGCCTTCCATGGATATGATGTCCCAATAAACACATTATCGCCCAACAAAAACATATTTCCAACATTTGATGTTTCGGAAGTAAACTGCTTTGTTGTTGATGATACATCAACCCAATTAACATTTGGACCTGAAGCTACCTGAGCAGAGTTTGAGTAATAGATGAATTCACAATTGTCCTTATCTACATATTTCACGTCAGCGAAGTATTGAGCACTACTAATTGCACTCCTCAGCGTCATATTATACATATCTACCACAGTTTTTTGGCCCAGTGGCATCGCATTCGTCCAGGTTGGGTGTTGCCCTGAAGGCGCAGGCTTTGCTAGTCCTCTCTCCTGGAATGACTGAAACAATTCAAGCCACTGTTCATTACGAACAGTATCTCCAGGCTTAATTGGCCAATAATTCCAACCCATAATTACATCCAGTATGCTAGCTGGAAATACCATGCCCAGCCGTACGTTAACGTTGTCCTGTACAGCACAATCGACGAATTCTCATACAATATAGGGTTTCCAGTATATCCTATTGGCAAATTGATAATCGAAAATGAAACTGCGCTCTGTTCAAGATTCCCGTCGTATCCAACAAGATAAGCTGTTCCAGTGTTACCAGAGACCGACGCGACGACAGCAGACCGAACAGACCAGATACGATTGTCAGGCGCAGGTGTCGCTCCAGCGCTTCCTGGAAATGCCGCCTTTTTCCCATCAGCAGTTATCGACGCAACGCAAAAATCACCAGATTTGATAGTGATTCCGCTAACTGCGGTAAGCTGAACAACTGCCGAATCAAGTGTGCCATCCGACTTAACTGCCTTGACAGACACCGTTCCGCCAGATGGGTCTGCGGTTGCTTTATAGAGCTTGGAATCTCCGCCGAATGGCACCGCTATCGCTTTCCCATCCGCCGAAAACTTGATCGTGCAAAGATCGTCTTTTTTGAGTGTAAATATATCGTCACACCAGATCGACGAACCGATACCATGCTTCTTGCTATCCGCTTGTTGCAGCTCGACCTTGCCGTTGTCGGCGTCGGCTTTTGCGACATAAAGAATATCTAGGCTGGCCGCCCTTGCTGTGTTGGCCGACGGAATCTTGTTGACTATGCGGATATCACTTGAGTTGATCGTTCTCATTGTGGCACCATCGACGGAGTGAAAATCGCATTAAAATCAATGGGTAATCGCGTTGACACCTCGAAACGATTACTTGGGGGATTATTGTAGCTTCCAGCATTCGTATCGTAGTCATTGAGCGGGCCCCAATTAACCGGATACGGTATTTGGCCCGTCGCTGGGTCGCGATACGATACGATCTCCGTCCATTTGCGAGGTGCGTATCGAATTGAAAAATGAAACCGTATATAATTCGCAATGTCGCCGAATCCGTCGTTTGATATTTCGATCGCATCACAAGCAACACTACCAACGGGCCTCCCTAAGAATGTCGCACTGTTGCACCTGTTGACATACGTATCTCTTATCACATTTGGATCGACCGCATTCGAGGGCATTGAGATCAGTGGAAACTGCCCCCACCTGGGTCCGCCCATCTCTGGCGGTGCACCATTGGGACGAATGAGTTCGATCAGGAAAGTCCCAACAGAAAAGCTTCCTTGGTATACGCCCATCTGCTTAATATGGTCATTTTCCGTCCAGACTTGGCCGGATGCTCGATCCTGAGTTGTGTCCAGTAGCGTCTTCGCGAGTCCAACATTGCTCACAACGACAGGGTCTCCGTAGATATTCATATCAGTCTGCAGGCACTCAATCGTCGACGATCCGATGATGTTGATATTGGTTGGATTGATGTAGCGAACGTCGACCTTCGCCGTGCTGACTGACATATCTGAGACCGTGAACCCGACTGCGTACATGATCGCGCCGAAATTGATGTCTCCAATCTGTACGGGGTACACGCTCCACGGCACCGCCACCTGTTCGTGCACGGCAACGATCGCCTCTGCGGCTGACCGTGACTCGATCCCCTCGACGTGAAATCTTCGCACGACTTCAAGCATTCGGTTGCCGTTGGTCGCGCAACCAACGTCTTGCTCGAACGAAACTACTGCATTTGATCGTGGCATTTAGTTACGCCTATCCCTTCCGTCAACCACTGGTGCCGGCGATGTGTTTTTCTCCATGCGCCGATTGTGCGACCTCATCTCATCAGCAGTTAGAACACTCAACTGTGGCTTGTTCTCGGCGTCCAGGTATGCGCCTCTTATGCCTCCAGAGCCGTGATAATCAGACATGACGCCCGTCCCCCAGCTCTCAAATTGACTCAATTGTAGGCGAGTTTTTCGAAGCAGCTCCTGCTTCTTGGCTTCTGCCTTCTCCATGGCTTCCGTTGATTTTATTGCAGCCTCAGCCTGCTTCGCGTAAGCCCTCTCACTCTCGCTTGTTGTGTTCTGTATTATTCGTGCCGTCTCTTTTTTTTCGCGCCGATATCTTTGTTCGATCCGCTCCAGCTCGATGGCATAATCATTGCTACCATACAGATCATTCCTTGCTGTCAATCCTGCGATTTTTAGGCCAGATTGGAGATCGGCAATTTTGCTTGTTTGTGCGAACGATGCCGCACGGCCAGCTGTTGAAAACTGCGATACGCCACCAAGTAGATTGTTCCACGCAGACCTGAACTGGCCAGACATGACATTGCCCGATACTCCAGCGAACGTATTTTTCGCGATATCGACAACCTGTGCGCCGAACGGATTATCCCCCTGAAGCTGCCTATTTCTCGCAAGATCGAACATTGACATAAGACTCGAATATGCCACATCGCGATTGCGTTCGCGCCGAACTGCGTGCACTTGATTCATTCGCAGCTGCTGTCTTGCCGCCTCCTGCTCATCCAGCTGCTTATTCATCGCGGCTTCTTGCTTCTCGATAAATCGAGAATTGCTCCGTTTTCTTGCAGCTTCTTCTTCGTCATAGCTTGCAATGGCGCTACTATTAGTCAGATATGCGTCATTCCCAATAAATAAAGACTTAAAATCTCCCCATCGTCCCCCGTGATCCCTCGCATACGCTCCCATGTCGATGGCGTTCGCATTCATCGCTTCGAGCTGACCTTGCATACTTCGTCTTAGTTGGGATTTTGCGTTTTTCGCCTCGATCCGCTCTGCTTTATCTTGCCCAAAAATAGAAGTCTGATGCTGCAACCATGATGGTGATGTTGCGACTGCACCCTCGGTGCGATATCCCGCAATCGTCACAGCTGATTTTTCTTTGAGCGTTATTACGCTCTCCATGATTGATTTCACTTGTTGCGTGTGCGTGACCATCTGACGCATCTGTGCATTGATGCCCTCGACGGTCGCCGATGTTCGCGTGAATAAATCAGCGAGCGGGCGAGCTGCAATGACTGCAGCACCAACACCTAGCGACATCTTGCCGATCGTGCTTGCAAGAGTTGCGGACGTCTTGGACGCCTGGCCGATGACAGAGCCGAACGAGCTCATGGCCGATCGCGCACCACTCATGACCGATCCGCCGCGGCCGGACATGGCATCGTTGATTTTCTTGGCCGATTGCTTGGCTTTGTCTTCGGCCCTCTTAAGCCCATCAGCCAACGCCTTGTCGTCGACCTGAATCCTAACTACGGGTTCATAGAGCGTGTCTTCTGCCATTTTTCAAACCTTTCGCGAGCTGATCGTGTGATCGCTGGCCCAATCCGCGGACGTTCTCGCCGACACGTCAATGCGAAAAACTGCATTGCAGTCAACGATCCTGGGTCAACACCATACTCCGCGCGAACGAAGCCGACGTACCAGTCCCAATCCATCTCTTGATCCGCAAGCTCGTCTATGGTGCGACGGACAAAGGGCCTGGAGATACCTCCGCCTTGGTGGGGTCTTGCCCCCACAACTCCGATGCGATTTCGATCAACTCGTCCGCGTCAAACACGGCCAAATCGGCTTGCGGAGCTGCTTTTTGACAAACCTCCAACGCGCGGTTGAATCGCATGAGAGACAAGCGGGCGATTATGAATGATCCGGCGATTCGTAGTGTTTCCCAGAACTCGTTTCTCACATCCTGCGGGTTCGCACCGGCCTTAATCATGTTGGTTGACAGTGCATCAGCATCTTGCTGTGCCCACAAAGCGATCAGCTTGGAGATTTCTCCCAACGTCGGGACCTTAAACTCGATGCCCTTGCGCACGATCGGTGCTGCGGTCGAACTCAAAAATGACATTAATTCCTCAACTGACGGTCATCAGACCTCTATTGATCCACTCGGCCGACATACGCATTCGGCCGCAATCTCTGCCTATCGTTACGCCCGTCACGATGCACGGGCCGGCGATCGTCTTTTTACCGAGGCCCGTCTGCACGGTTCCCCACATGCCGCTCGGGTTAACGGCGATCGACGAGCTGATGCTTGCATTGGTGTGTCCGGTCATCTCGACCTCGACCAGCCCATCTTTCATGCTCAGCTGCATCTGGTCGATCTTGGCGATCGTCTCGATGTCGATGCCATCGACAACGCTCCACCGGGCCGACCAGCGTTGATTGACGAGCAAGCTGTCGTCGATCGGGTACGTGACGTCGGCCATGAATCCAGAGTAGCGCCACGAGCCGCTAATCGAGTTTGGCGTATGGGCGACCACCGATGGCACATACGGGCTCGCGTTGTGCAGGTACCAGTTCACCGTCTCTTGCCGGATCGTCAGCTCGTACTCGATTCCATAGATCACCGGCATCTGCGTCGACGGTGCGAGCGGCTGAAACACCACCACGTAGGGCGTCGGCGCGAACATCAGCGGGTCATTAACGAGTCCGCTCAGCGAGCCGCTCCACCAGATCGGCCCCGGCGCCGCGTGCGTGTAACGCAGCCATGGGTCTGTGTAGCGTAGCTCGCTCTCGTAATGCTGCACCGCCGTCGCCTCGGTCGCGTACAACCCAAGCGCATCAATCACCGCATATTGCGAGTGTGATATGAACGGTGCAGCCATTCCATTAAGCCCATGCCCATTTCATTTCGCCCGTGCTGTGCCAATCGATATTCACGCCGCATTTACCAGCGTCGCGAACAAAGCCAATTCGCGAATAAGCGATCGGACCCGACAGCGTCTTGCCGGTAATGAACGCGAACGTTGCATCTCCGCCCATGTTGGTCAGATTGAACAGGTCCGTCGAGTCGGTCACGATGTCGGTACTGTTGCGACCTTCGATTGTTAAATCTACCACGCCATCCTGTAGGTTGACCTGATAGCTTTGGATCGTCGCGTCGAACTGCACGTAGTGTGCATCGGTCAAAAAAAACTTCGCGTTGAACCGTTGCGACCGCCAATTGGTTTCGTCGAACGGCTTGCCCTCATTGATGCCGAATCCGATCACTCGAAACGTGCTCGTGATCTTGGTCCCGATGGCTGCATTGACAGCGGGTCCGGTCGACGTCGGCGGGATGACATAATTTCGCAGCGCTTGCTCGATCGTCAGCTCGATCGAATGTGCGAAGATATTGGGTGCGGCAGACTGTGGATCATCCGACGCCGGTGATAGCGTCACGAGATTATTCCACGGACCCATGTCGAGCTTTCCGCCTGGATTCAGTGCGCAGCTGCAAGAGCCGGTGTACGACGCAGTGCCCTGGTACGACCGCGTGAACCGAGAATCCAACGCATTGTGATCTTGCGTTGCGACGGCCTCGCTGACGTTGATGTCCCACGCCTTGAGATTGACGTGAGGCAATGCTACTGAGCCCGAATGACTAACGAAAATCGTTGACATAATTACCTCGCTGTCTGTAACGAGCGAAACCGCTCGATGATTTCATTCCTTTTGTTTTCGACTGCTACCGACAACCACGGCCGATCGTGCGTCTCGTGGTAGGCCATGTACTTGACGTTCGTTCCTACTCGCACGACGCCCTCACTCATCTGCGACCGATCAATCTGCACCGACTTTCGGCCGCGGCCAGACTGCGCTGCGGGTGGGGCTCCAACCGCACTCGACCGATACCGCATTCGCTTGCTCCCGACGCGACGCTTTCCTTTTCGCGTGTAACCGGCCGTTTTTCCTGCGATTTCACGTGATCGCATCTTGGCAACGGTCGCCTGTTTCTTACTTCCGATGCCCCAGTGAATCCCGCGCCCTTCTTGCGACAATAGCTTGTCAGCTTCATCGCGTACCAATATCGCTGACTCATCGAGCGCCTTTTGCAGCTCTTGTCGATATTTTTCAATCAAGTCATCGGCAGCCATCACGTCACCCGCACGTTCCACTTTTGCGTTAATCGCCAACGGTTCCCTTCGTCGCCTTTCGTCAGTTCTGCAACGCCAACTCGCGTGTTGAGGAACGTCACGTGTTTGTCTCCACGTCGAAATCCTGGGTTAATCAGCTCGAACGCGAGCGATGCCATCGCAACCACAGTTGATTGATCCATGCTGTAGGGGCATGAACATTCGACCGTCATGATTGGGTCGAGGATGATGTATTGGTTGTCCGGAAATCGGCGTGCCCTGTCCTCACCGATCGGCACGAACACGCGAATCATCGGGCCGCCATACTTGTGGCCGGGGCTGATGTAGTTGACGACGTTGTCGACGCAAAACTCGGTAATGCGAACGTCGCCACGGAGTGTCTCTAGCACGCCGTTGACGGCCATATCAAGATCATCAACCACCGTGTTCATACGACCAGAATCCTCCGATACCGATCCAGCTGGCTAAAGATGTCATCGCGAATATCTGCACGTACTGCATGGAGTGAGGCCGTCGATAGGCTCTCATCACGCGATCGCGTGTCGTAGACGCCCTTGACGTACTGCCTACACAGTGCCTTGATGTTGTGCGGAACAGGTCCGCCGCCAGCCGTATAGATCACGCGGATGTTCTTTTCATTCGAGCCCAATCGACGACGAAACCCCCACGCGAAACCGAAACCGAACCAAAATGGCATGTCCCAGCGAATGCTGAGAATGCCCTTGTCCTTATCGATGATGAGCGTGTTGAGGTTGACTGGCGAACCACTCACTTCGAGCAGCTCAATATCGACAATCGGGCAATGACGCAGCGTGAGCGAACGATTGTTGCTGCCCGCATACCACTCGTCGTGCTTGGTCGGTTCGCCAAAGCCATACCCTAGCCGATCAACGATATCGGCGCTGCAATCGTTGATGAGATGGACCAAGATCGAGTCACTCTCGACTCCGTGCACACCCTGATAGAGCTTTTGCTCTTCAAGGCTCACCAGTGCGATAGGCAACAAGATCGGCCGGCTCATGGTCAGTGCCCCTTCTTGGCAATCTTTCGATTCGCCATCGACTTGTCATCTTTTTGTTCGATGCCGCTGTCTTCGTCGCACGGACGCGCAATCATCGTGGTCATCAATGCCATCATGACGTCATGATTCACATCAATCACATCACCCGGAACATGCGAGAGCCACGGTTGGATAAACTTCACTTTCATTGGTGTTTTCTTTCAATAACAGCCCCCGGTAGCATTGCTGCTACCGGGAGCCGTCGCGATGGGAGAGAGAGAATTACGTAGCGCTCTTGAGGCCGCAGACCACACCACACGTGGTGGCAGTTCCAAGACCGCGAGGAATCATCTTGACGTCAATGCGTTGGATCGCACGAATGCCGATCGTGTTGGTCGACCACATCGACAGCTGGCCGCTCGAACCGTTCGGCACGGTCGCTTCTTTCGACCAATCCACCTCGATCGTCTGGCGATCGCCAAACAACATCGCGTGGTTGAATTTGCCGAACACGATCGGGATCGAGTTGGCCACCGGCGATCGCGGCATCATGTTCGTTGTCACGACCTCGTAGCCCATGAACCGCTCGGGCAGCCCATCGGCCATCTGCGGGGCTTGAGTGCCGCCCATCAGGCGCATGACAACATTGAGGACGTTGTAGTAGAATGGCTTCGAACACAGCCATTTTGGCTCGTCCGCACCGTCAACCCATTCGATCTTCGCCATCATCGTGGCCAATGCGTTAAGCCACGCATCGTAGTTGGCCGAGTTGACCGTCCACGAGGTTGCAGAGCCGGTTGGGCCATTCGCAATCGAGCCAGCCGGCAACGACGGGATCAAACCAGTGATGGCACCGTTCCACTCGTCGCTCGCGCCACTACCCAGCAGACCCGCATACGTTTCGCGAGTCGCTAAGCTGTTAGCGATTTCGTCGGCGATGGTGGCACCGGCCGCGGCGATCATGTCGTCGCTGTAGGCCTTGGTCATCAGGATGATGCCGCCCATCTCGTGTGCGTTGAGCGTGACCGTCGAGAACAGCGAGGTTGGCGTACCGGCCTGCACGCCGAACGGCGAATCGGTGAAGCCTGGATTGATCTGTCCGCTGGTAGCGAACCGGAAAAACGAGGCGTTCGAGTAGCTCGACTGCACGATCTGCACATGCTGCAGCGTTGACATCGGGATTACTCGCGCGATGCGGCGTACAGCTGACATATCGTGAATGAATCGAATGATGTCATTCGATAGCCCGATCGGCAACGTGCCATCTTGCAAGAATTGGATCGTACCGGCACCGTCCATCATGCCTGGCACTTTTTTGCCCATGATCCACCCGCGATCAAGCGCCGCGCCGATCATCAATTTTCCGAAATCATAGGCCTTTTCGTACTTTTCGGCGTCTGACCCGCTGAACGACTTGCAGCTGATGAACCGCTGCATTTTGATCGCGGGTGCCTGCACCTCTTGCTTAACGCCCGGCGCGACCGCATGGCCTTTCATGGCGGCGGCGAGTTCTTTTCGCACGACGCGAGCGACTTTCCCGACACTCTTATCTTCGCCGGCACTGTCGTCGACGGTGTCCGTCGAATCATCCACGTCATCACTCATATCATCTTGCGCAGCGGACTTGAGCTCAATCTCGTCAACGCTAATATCGTTGCCGTTTTCATCGACAACCTTATTTCCGTTGACCATGACCCATGCCTTGTACGCACGTCTAAGCTCCTCACGGGTCGTGACTTTGTTCAATTTTACGAGAGTTTTTGCTGAAATAGTTTCCACGGCAGATTGCTCCATTGATAGCCAATTAATTACAATCGGCTCGGAAGCAATTGCCTGTCGCACGTGACGCTGGCTGTTATGACGACCATTCGCTCGGTGTCGACTCGGAAGTCATTGCCTGTCACACGGACGCTGGCTGTTACTGCGACCATCCGTCTACTATGCGTAGTATAGCTGATTGTCTTTTAGTTGCAAATGTATTTTTGCAATTCTCGTCGGACAATCTCTTCGATCCGCATCCCTGCGGGTTTTCTAGCTTTTTTCGTCGGCCGCCAGGCGGGGACGATGATCGTTCGCTTGATCGGTTCGACAGGCAGTCCGAGCGAGAGAAGCCCCTCGCGGCTGTAGTAGCCCTTGCCGACGCCGGCTAGCAGGGCCTCGCGATTGCACTGCACTAGCGTGATGCTGATCTCAAGCAGCTCGCTTTTTGACGTCACCATGACGCACTCGCCGCCGTATTGCTTGCGATCCCGATCGTTGGCCGCCCGCGCCTCGCGCCGGATAAACCCGATCGAAAACCCAGGCGTGAGTCCAAGCGGAACCGCCTGTTTGATGATGTTGCGAACGGTGCGGGCCTCGATGGTTGCATCTTGCTCTGGCATTAGCCTGATGACGGCCTGCAAGCTCTTGGGCGGCCCGGGCACGCGGGTAATGGCCTGGCACACGCCGATGAGCTTGGTGTGGTCGTGCTCGAACAACACGGCCTTGTTGTAATGCGTGATATCGCATCCATCGGCCATGACGACTTCGCCGTCACGGTCGATTGTCTCGGCCGTGATCGTGCACGCGAACGTGTCGCCGTCACCGCTGATGCCTGATGCCATCTTGCATCCGACCGCCTTATTGCCATGCGTCTTAATCATTTCGAGCCTCTCGATCTTTCAGGACGGCCGTCATGCTGCACCGGCAGTTTGGATGGGCCGGTGGAAACACGATCGGCTCGTAGTCGAACGCATAAATCCCACCATCGGGTAGCGTGATCACTTCACCCTTTTTGAAAATCGCATCGTCGATGCCAAAGTTGCCCGTATTGCACCGCTCGGCAACGATCGTGCAGATCGGGCAATGCTGTGGCGCAAGAAGCCATCGCTTGCCCTGAACGACGCCAGACTCGCGCCAGCCCTGCAGCTGTCCGGCACTGGTCGCCCGCGATGACTCGGTACGTGCGATCATCTCAGCTCGATCGGTGATGCCCTGCTCGTCGAAGCCGGGAGACTGCTCGATCCGCTTGGCCATCTCGCTGATGCTGTCGCCCGACTCAAGACCGGCCGAGATGACGCGGCCTAGATCGGTGATGACCTGGTCCCCCAGATCGCCCGTCAATCTGATGACATAGTTGTCGATAAAGTCAATGACGCTCGGGTTGGTCACGTCGAACACGCTCGGGCTGATGCTGATCTCTGATAGTGCATCTACTGCGCCAGCGGCCAGTACGTTTCCGATGATGTCTTTGACCTCGCCGCGCAGCTGTGCCACGAGCTTGCGAATTGCCTCACTCAGCCCATCAGGCAGCCATGCTTTGGTCGGAATGTCAACGATCGAGTCGATCGCGGCTTGTCGGCAATCGGCCAAGAAATCGCGAAAGATGCTCTGCAGCTCTCGCTCTTGATCGGTCATCGGTGGTGGCTGACCATCTGACAGCACCGGCTCGTCTACGGCCTTCTCAGACTTTGCGATCGGCTCATCGACTTTGCAGGGTTCGGTTTTGTCCTTGTCGTCCATCTCGTCGTGCACCTGCTGATCGGTCTCGATCAAGTGATTGATCTTGCCGGTGAGCTCTCGCATGCTATCAGACATCTGCAGCATGACGCTCATGACGTCGCTGATCGTGATACTACTCGGCGTGTTGTCGGGCTCAATCGACTTGATCGGCTGCATTGCCGTACCCGAGAGCGAGTACTGTGACACGGGGTTGGCTTCGCTGCTCTGACCGATCTTGTCGAGCGGGACACCGTTGTATCGCGGGATGTCGCCACCCTCGACAGGCGGAAGCCCCACCTCGGTATTGGCCGTGTTGATCGTCATCTGACCACTGTTGGTCATCGCGATACGTAGATTCGCTGCAGCCAACTTATCTTCGCCGACGGGGTTGTCGTAGGCTAAGAATGCAACATCGCCGAGCGGTAACCCGTTCTCTAACGAGTACTGATTGAGCACCCAGCTGTTGAGTAGTTCTTCATCGATTCGCAGCATGGGTGCGATCGTGCGATCTAAGTACGATTGCTCGCCCTGTGAGAAATTCGAGTAATTCGACTCGGTCGATTTAATCATGGTGAGCGACAAACCCAACCCGAAGATCAACTTCTCGAAAAGCTCTTGCCGGCCGGCCATGTCTTTCGGGTTGAATTGGATCGGTATCCACGTGACCTTGGCACCTTTGGTCACCATCATCTTGCCAGCGTTCGATGGGCCTTTGTGCTCGCTCATGAGCTGCTCGCGAAATCGCTCCGATTCACGCTCCTGAATCGCGCCATCGAGTGCAAGAATCCCCTCCATTCGGCAGTTGTTTTCGAACAACGCAAGGTCCATCAGGTCCTGGCTTTCCGCCATCTTGATGTATGGGTAGTTTGCTTCGATCAACCCCATGCCCACGTAGTCGTCGTCGGGGTGCGGGAACCGTGCGTGGCCGATCTCTTCAACCCGGAAAAACCGCTCGCTCGTGATGAGCTTGCCATACATCCAGCCACGCAGGAGTTGCTTGGGCTCGTCATCGGTCGACGGCAGCGGCCACACACGATGCGATTTTAACGTGAACAGCTCAACCGGATTTCCTGTGATGCTATCGTGATAGCACGTCGCGAAGATGTCACCGCTAATCTGCAGCTGAATGAAGCGATCGAGCGTATCGCTGTAGCTGCCAAGCAATCGCAACACCGGGTGCGATGGGTCCGACACTTCCTCCAGATCGTCCCTCCACTCCATCGCTTTACGCGCGTTGGATGTGAGCGGAGCGTTGTTGACTTGCAAGCGATGCGTTCCGCCGAACGTCATCGATTCGTAGATGGGGTAATCGCCGCAGAGGTACTTACGTGTCGATCGCGAGACCTTGCGCGTGTGATAGCCCGGACGATTGTACTGTTTGTTGAGGTATAGCCGCAGCGGCGTGCGTGCAGCCACCGACGCATTGAGCCGAATCGCGTCGGCAACAATTCCGTAGTAGTACTGCAAGATCATGCGACGATCAAACTTTGGCCAGTACCGTTGATCCTTGCCCATGTGATCGAACGGGATGATCGTTGCGCCGAATATCTGCGCGGGATCGGTTACCCGTTTCTCCGCGACAACGGGCGATGATCGCTTGCGAGGTTTTGCAGTTTTTGCTGCCATCATTACACCCCAGGATTCAGCGTGACGGTTCGGACTGTCATCCAACCATCGACTACGACCGTTACGTCATTGCTAGCATTGACGCTAATGAGCTGATAACGATAGGCCCTTTCGCCGATCGAAAACGCCAATGTTTCCGCGGCCGTCATCGACACAACCACCGACACTGTGCCCGTAGTCGCGTCGTACTCAAACGATGCCGGGTAATCAATCTCGCCCCATCGCTCTTTGTTGTTGTAGCGATCGCGCGACATGAACCGCATCCCCATCGTCCCACCCGTCAAGTCTGGACCTGGCCAATTCGTGACCGTCCACTGCAATGCGCGCGGGCCGATGTGATCTTGACCGGAGTAGACGAGCATCGCACCATCGACTACTTGCGGTGTGCCGAAATCGATGTAGCCGGTACCAAGTAGATCGGTCTTCGCTCGAATCGCTCGCGTGGTCGTGTCAATGTCTGTCAGTTTATTTTCGATCGGAGTAAGATCAACACTCAACCCGTCACCAAGCTTACCGATGATCGTTGACGTATCCACTTTGACAGCGTTCACGTTGGAATTGATGAATTGCGTAGTCACATTCGCAATACCAATCTCACTATCGATCGACTTGTCCTGTAATAGAAGACCAGCCGTATATGGCAACGTCATCGCATCGCGAGTTTGCTGCTTCGTGAGCGGCATTGTAGCCGGATCGTTAATGTAGAACGTGTGCCATTGATAGCCTAATCTAGTGCCAACGACCGCACTAACTAACACCGAGTACACACGCGACACATTGTAGGCACTCGTCAGATTGATCGGAACGCGATACGCGCCACCACTCCCAACTGGGGACATGTAACCGACCGCGACCACTTTATTCATGTCACCATCAGCGTAGACCGTGTAGTTAACATTTCCGTCGGCCGGAACTGGAACCCCTTCCGCACTATATGTCTGCGCACAAATGTTGACCGTATCTCCAAGATTGAAATGCCCTTCTGCGATGATACTCATAGCGTCACTCCTTGTCCAAAGACTCTAAACGCTCGCGTTGTCAATGGTTTTTCTGGACCAATTAAATTTTCAATAATTTGGTTTCGATCGAACGGTACTGGATATCGCCTCAACAATACATTTCCACGCTTTGCCTCTAACTCCTGCGCCGTAATAGTTCTTTGAACGTCACCTACGCCCATTGGCGCGTTTCCATAAAATGGCTGATCGACGATGTTGTTGCTCGTGATTCCTGTCGTCTGACTTCGAATTGAAAATGGAGTCTGCGTTCCAGTGGCGCCCATGCACGACAATAAGCAATCTTGAATGTAGCTGCCAGAAGTTACGGTGTTTGGAGCGTAGATTCCAAATCGTACATTGCTGCAAATCACGTTTGATACTTTGATATCATGGGCGAATGATCCAACATCAGACACGATAGCGTAACCAGTCCCAGCCCCCACAACATCGAGATAATCAATCTCTAGATTGGCAACATCGTTCTCGAGCATGATCGCAGAAAATGATTCGTTATTCTGCATCCCCTGGATTCGCGTGTGTTTAATTTCGGTTGCGGATGTTAGGATCACAGTACTGGCTGAAGTACTCCCATTCACATCGATGAAGCAACCATTGATAATCCCAACGTTGCTAATTCCCTTATTAAAAACACCTGCGTTGTAGACAGACATTGTTGAAAACGCAGACGGGGCCGGCGCTGAAAACACGTAGCTGCTATATTGCTGCCACGTTGTCCCGAAGTAATTTCCTCCATCCACGATGACCTTACTAGATGGACTCGTATTTTCAATCGTCGAAATTCCAGTCAATCCAGTGCTAATTTTCCCGACGCCTGGCATGCTAGCGGTGCAATCCAACAGATACGCGGTGGATGTTCCAGAGCCTGGGCCATCGGTGAAAAGTTGATTATTGAAACATGCTCGCGACGCCATCGAAAAATCGCACTTCAGGAAAACGCACACAACCGATGGAAGCGTCTGATTACTGATGACGGAAACATTGTTCGCGCTGACCCCTATCAGTGGATTCTGATTGCGAACGACTACGTCCTCCACGTAGCACGACGTGTTGCGCATGCGAAACATTCCGCTTGCAATAAATCCAACACCATCAAGCTCCATTGCTGGCAAAAACGAAAGATCAAACGTGAGCCCGTTGACTCTCGTCACCACTTGCGTGCCACCGGTCCCTTTGCAATACAGCTTGCAGTTGAGTGTTATTTTTTCGCTTCCGGGTCCATCTATCCAGACGCCAGGATTCAAATATAACGTTCCAATATTGGGCGGCATCGTGTGGTATCCTCGAAACGAATCCGCAAATACAACACGATCGCCAGCGACTGCAGTACCTACAACAGGCGCTGAGCCTACCACTGAATATCCGACGACACTTACAAGATCGTCCACATTATTGACTATTATGGCTGCCATTTATTCGCCCTCCACTTTTGCGACGGCCTGCCGCAAAAAGATCAACCCAAGCCCGCTGGCGATATGACTCACCGCCTGAGCGGCGCCATCGCCCACGATGAACTCACCGATTCCAGTAATCACCAACACGAGCCCGGCCCAGAATGTTTTTTGTTTTAGCATGTCCATTACAGCCGCTCCTTAATCCAATTCAAGATGCTTTTATCTTTTTGTTCGCTCTCGCTCGGCTGCGTGGCCGGCAGAGCGGCCGAGCTAGATGGGGCATTCTCCATCCAGTCCGGCCACTTGCTCGGTCCTACTTGAATCGCACCCTCAACGCAGCAGCACAGCAAAACAATGAAAAACATCAAGTTAATCAACACTTTTCGCATTACTTCGCACCGGTGATAATGTCCACAATACTGCCGCCCGTTGCTTTGTTGCGGTCGGACGTATCCGTCAAGATCGCATCCGACTTCGCCTCTTGCGTCGTCGTCACTGGGTGTGATGGGCCAGACTGTGCAGCCATCATTTGGCCAGCGATGCCCACATATCGCCCCGTCGCACTCCACGACTGTGAAACAGTAATCTCAATTCCAGGATTAATTCCTTGCGCCGACAGCTGAGTATGAGCTATCGCCCCATCGCCCATCGACTTGGTTACTTGCACCGCCAAACCATTGATGATATCCATCTGCTTGGCGTGCGAATCGAACATCGAACAACCCATCAGCAAGCATCCCGACAAAACCAGGACCAACAATACGACTACAGTTTTCACAAAATTTGATACCATCTTGAATCTCCAATTCTGATTTTTGACTTGGCACATGCGCCAACGATTTTTTGATCTCATTCACCGCGTCGTAAATCTTGTCGATCTTCTCGCGGTTCTCGCTCGTCTTCTGACTAAGCACTCGTATGTCACTGATGATCTGCGTCCGCTCTTGTGATAACCACCACGTGCCGTAAATCAACGACAATACCAACGCCAGCGGCATCATCGTATGTTGCGTGATTTTGCTTGGAGTTTTTTCTCCCATCTCACCACCTCCCGCCAGCGGCAAGACTCATCGACCGCCAATTCATTCGAGACGGCCGACCCATCGGCATCTCTTCAAACTCGAACCTTCCACCCTCGTCCACATCTCGCTTGTGTGCGATTGCCATCGCCAATGCCATCACGCAATCATCGTGCCGCTTGATCGGTGCCGACCACTTCGTATTCCCCGTGATCGGGTTAAACTCGTACTCGAACTGCATCAACTCGTCGATGATGATCTTGTGTTCTTGAGCGTGCAGCTTCACTAGGCGAGTCGAGATCGCACTCGACAACATCCGCATCAATTCTTGCTTTTGCTTGGCCGCAAACTTCTGACCGGTGATGTTCGGCATGTCCTGCTGCATGTCTTGCACAATCGCAAGACCCACGCCACTTTGATCGATCAAGCATGGATTGTCGCCGACGATATCTTTAATTTTTTGTTTTGTGGTCACGGTGTCCGATTGCCAGCGATCAAAAAACGCAACGCCACCAATCGCATCCACACCTACCAACACCGTCCAGTCAGAGCCTTTCCCGACCGTTCCAGCCACGTCACATCCATACGCAATAGGCACTGTTCGTATGGGCTCACGAGTAATACACGCTTCGATCTGAGCAATTCCAAACGGGTTCGATTCGGTGTTCTCGCACGCTTCCGCCTCAAACAATTCACGCACGCGAGCATCGTCTCCGTACTGCTCTAACGCTCGCTCGTAGGCATCCTTCGGCATAACGCCAGCATCAACAGCGTCAGTCCAATGCAGCTTACGGTAGATAGCACCGTGCAATTTTCCATGCTCAGCCAAACGACAAAGACGATAAAACCAATTATCACGCCCATGCACATTCCCGATGCAGCGTATCGGCGCCAGATACGTCGTCGTATTCGAGTGAGCCGCATGATACGAGTCCTCCTTGATTCGGCTCGCCTCATCAATCACCAACGAGCCAACACCGCGACCATACAACGAGTCGGGGTCTTCATCCGTCAAAAACATCCAGCGGCAGCCATGGGCGAAATGTAACGTCATGCTCGATTCTTTTGCTTCCGCCAACTCATGCGGCAACATCTGCTTCGCGCGAATGTACATCTCACGCGCCAACTCTCGCGTTGGCGATAACCACAAATGCAAACGACGTGCGCGATCCTTCAATATCTGAGTGATCTGCCAGACCAAGCAACCATCCGACTTGCCTGACTTCGTGCTCGCTTCGATCAAGACTAAGAGAGCCGGATTGAAGATCGCCTCATACTGCTTCGGGTAAAGCCGCATAAGAGATACGTTGATCTCAAATGATAAGGCATTCTCTTCAATCATCCAGCACTCGCATACGGCCGAGAATCCACATACTGCAACCGAACCGCAACCATGGTAGGAAGTCCACACTTCGAGCACGTCACGACCGGCTCGTTATCCGGCAACAACTTGACGCTCGTCGAATTCCTCAACAGCAACATCTTCTTCCGAGAGGCTAGGTCCAGAGGCAGGTGGCACCGATTGCATATCACCATGTCCGCCTTCAGCAGGTCCGCAGTCTCGCGGCGAATCCTTGCGATCTTCTCTCTGTGCATCTTGCTCACGCAAGTAGTCCTCATACCACCAACTGATCGATCGCTGATCCGACAACAGCAGGCTGTGCAATAGGTCGATCGACCGAGGACACCCACCCCGCATCCCCCGAATCGCGTCCTGCACAATCTCCCAACGCTCCGCCCACGTCAGTATCCATACTCCCTTGGGTATGTCCGGACACATATCCCTCTTCATGTTTGCCTCCATCACGTGCGCGATATCTAGATACCCGAGTCTCTAACTCGGCAATCCTTAGGTTCGCATCCTTGAGCTTGCCGTTCAACTCATCCACTAGCCCAGCCCAAGCGTCCACCTCAGCGGGGTCCTTCAGTATCTCCTGCAGAAATTTGCGATCATCGCGATTCCCTCCACGTGCCCCCTCAACAGCCAAGTTGACAATGTGGGCCCAATCGATCTCGGTCACGAGGTTCTTCGCCAGCCTGCGAAGGGTGGCAGCCTTGTTGTTTGGCTGCATACGCACCCCCTTAAGACCAGCTCTCTTGTCCAGTAAAAACTCATTGAGAGGGGTAGGCATGCTACTAATTGTATTACAATGTCATACGAGATGCAAGATGTTGTATATGATGATTTTGCGTCACACTAGACCTGGGGAGTGGGAGGGGGGGGCATACCCCAATTTTCAGACTCTCAACCTTTTTTTTCGGGTAGCGGGGGCTATCTAGGCAATCTAGGTGATCTGTACCAGCAATCATCGGTTATCGTTGCTGATGGTCTCGTGTTAGTAACGCGAGTTAATTCGCTCGCAATTAATCCTGCTGAGCGGTGCGCTCCGAATAGACATGCTCGTGCACAACCTAATTGAGACTGAGTCTCAACTGAAATTAAAGTGTGACTGTACACGAGTACGACCTTCCGCCCTAGCTATTTCACCTAGGTCCCCCACGTAGGCCACCAAAAGTTGACATACATCAACACCTGATACAGCACTAACATTGTGCCAAATAGAAGTTACCCACCACCGCCAATCTTGCTATCGCCCATGGCGTGCTCTCTACACTTTCGCTGCCATCGTTGAATCTCTGACTCTGTGCATGGATGCTCAGCGGGATGTAGTAGATATCGATGATAGGATGCCCACGCCCTACCTGCTGCATCTCGTAGCTGTGTTGGGTCGTAGTATCCGCGGCCATCTGGGTACGGTTTGCACTCGCGCGCAAAGCGATCGAACTCTTGATCTATTGATCTATTATCCACCTTTTTGACCCTGTTATTTCGTCGACGCTCGAGACGCCCGTGACGCATACTCCTAAAACGCTCATATCTTGCGTCTATTGCGTCGCTTGCTCGCTACCCGTCTCGATAGCCTCTCGGCCAATAACTTTTCAACCTCGATCGAATCTGAGGCATCCCTCATCGCGTTAGTCGGCGACCAGGTTCGAGCTGCACAATGATCGCCGTGTTGATCGTCGATCTCTCGGAGTGTCTCGTTCGCCTCTCTCTGGAGCAGGTGCTCGTGCGTCTCGCAGGCGTGGCGCTCGCTGAAATGCGTACCGGCCACCTTATCGCACCAGCTGCAGATGCTCACGAGCTGCTCTCCCTTGACGGTCATCTCGGCTGACGGCTTACGTCCTTCGGTCGTCTCTCCTGTTCCGTTCCACCACTCGCGAGTCATCTCGTCTCTGACTCGTATGTAAGTTCCTCGTCCTCTTCCGTGGATCTCCACAAAATGCCTCTTAATCGTTCCGATCGTCTCATCATCTTTCCGGCTTGTTGCCGGCCGGAAGATGTGCTTGTTTGTTGTCGTCAAGCGTGAGAGGCCCGCCCCAAAGCGGGGCCTCTCGCGCGCCTGGTATTATCTCTGTAGGAGATAATACTGTTAGTTTACCTCTATAGAGGTACATTTTTGACTCTATAGAGGTACATTTGATTCGCTGTTTGTTGGTACTACAATCTGGTATTTGGTAGCCCTGTGGGACTTACTGTGACCCTTGGCAATGACGATCAGGTATCCATATCTCTCAAGCTTATCTAGGGTCTTCTGGACCATAGATATTGCACACTTTCGAGCGTCAGCTATTTGCCTATGTCCGTGGCTAACTATTCCGTCGGAATTAGCAATCGACCACAAGTAGCACCACGTAGCCTGAGAGGCCGAGTTTAGCTTTGCTGGGCTCAACCAGAAACTCTTTAGCAGATCAAATCTCGCCTTCACGATCTCTTTTCTCGTCTTCTTTTCGCCGCCAGAATGCGTCTTACTCGTCTCGCGAGTTTCTCTCGGTGGCTGCTTTGGTTGGTCTCCCGGGCAGGTCTCACCGCGTTTGCGATACTCGGTCCTGACCTCTCTCCATCGTTCCCTGATGGTCGATAGCCTCATGGACTTGGTCGCCTCTCGATCGGTGTCGCGATATTGCTCCCAGGGCTCGATTAGCTCGTCTAGTCTGATTGCCTTAAGGGCTCCCTCTGACAGGTCTGCAACGCCATCATACAGCTGGTACCATCGCATGGTACGCAGCTGAGCCATGACCTCCGGGTTGTCTGTCTGCGGTCTCCACATTTTCAATTCTCCATGTCGCTGTAGATTTTATCTCTTTTTTTTCAATCGGCTCTCTCTCGACCCTCATCAGCCGCCTCTTGCACCGGTCCCCACGCAAAGTACGCATGTCCTCCCCAGAATTCTGCCACCTGTTGCTTGTCGTTGCTGCCGAATCGGCTCTTGCTGATCTCGGCGGTGATAATGGGGTTTTTCCGATCACTATCGGGGGCTGGCTTGGCCCTATGCAGCCCAATGAACATGGCCGCAAGGCTCGCAAACCGTGCGGAGCCGCGGCTTGATGCCATGTTGATGCGGTCGCTGCTGAGGGCGGCCTTGTTGGTCTCGTTGATGATGATGGCCGCCGAGTCGGACTGCCGGATCGCCATTGCGATCGACCCCAAGGCCGCGTCAAACTGCGATATCTCCCCGTCGCCCATATTGTCGCTAGTGACGAGGCCGAGATGGTCAATTAAGACGATATCGGGCGTGTCTGTGCGAATTGAGAGGGCTATATCAGCCGCCGAGCAGGTCAAATCGTCGATCTGTAGCCGATCGCCGATCTGGTCTCTAAGCTCGACGATCTTGCGAGTGACGTTGATTGCCTCATGCTCTCCGAGTCCGCCCATGAGTAGATGCTTGACCGACACCAGGTCTTGCAAGCCTCCGTTGCTGGTTGGCCAGCACGTCCGGCCCGCTGCGACTCGTGCGAGCCGCACCATGGGAGATGTTTCGATCGCGAATATCTTGGCCTTAAGCGATGGGTCGCGAATCAATGCCTCAACGACCACGTGATCTGCCTGTGTCGTTTTTCCGGCACCCGGAACGCCCACCATACCGATGTACTCGCCTCGAATCAGCCCGCCGACGGTATCGTCAATGAGTCCCCATCCGCACTTGACCGTGTTGATGATCGGTCGATTGTGCTCGACGTGGTCAAGTAGATCTCCAAATATACCCGTCGCGTTGCGACCAGAATTCGCCGCCAGTGTCCCCACGGCGCCCACATGTGGTATCTCCTTGATATCCGTAACCAGCTTGCTGCCAATCGCAGACCTGCCGTACTTGGACGCGTTGTCGACCTTCGCGCGTAGCTCTGCATCAGTCCACGGGGGGCTGCAGCGCTGATTATATTCGGCAAGCAGCGTGTAGGCCGCATCATGTGGTAGCGCGAACTCTCGGACGAGCTTGCACGCCACGCGATAGGTCTGATCGTCACCACGCTCGCCTTGCGTTGCTGCGGGAATACTGGCGACGTAGGCACGAGCACGTGCGAGTATCGGTTCATTTCGAGGCTCTGGCAAAGATTTTTGCGCGTCATCCGGGAGTACGTCAAAGATGTCCGCGAGCGAGTAAATTTCCCCGCCCCGATCCAAAATACGGCACGACGACCTCGGTGGCTTATAATTGACAGTGCCCGCCACCCGCATGATTCGGGCCGCGTCTTTGACCGACGGGTCGCTACCGACAGCTTGGGCGATCTGCGATTGAATGTCCGAGTACAGTCTAATATTTTCAATTTCACCGTCGAGGAGCCAATAAGCATGTACCCCGTGACCCGAGTCAACGATGATTGATGGTTCAGGCAGACGCGACGAAGCAATGCGAGTTCTAGCCTCACCGATTCCGGCGTTGTCAATATCGACGAACACTTTGCGGATGTTGCAGACGTCGACATTCCGGCCGAATCCGTGTTTTTTTCGTGGGTGGATTCCGCAATAGATATCATCGGTTTCGTTCCTTTTCTTGATCTTGTCTACGTGCTTATGGATATCTCGAGCATGTATCCAGCCTCGTTTTTTGCTCGGCAGCGCTCGCAGCTCGATGATGTCATCCGGCTTGAAGAGCGCATTGACCCAATCAATAATGTCGCACGCCATTGATTGGGTCCTATCCGCGTGATGCTCTTGACTCCAACAGCTCCTTGACCTGACTCAACACCCACTGCATATCTTTGAGGTGCTCGCCCGTGTATCGAAGCACGGCCCAGCCAAGCAGTGCGGCCTGATTGTATTTGTCGCAATCAGACATGAAGTGCCTACCGCGATTGTGTGCGCCGTTGACAAAAATTCCGCCCTCGATCTCAACCGCCACCTTCTCGTGCGGCCACGCGAAATCAAACCGCCACTTACGCGGCAATGCGAACACATACTCACGCACGGGCTGCACTCTCAGCTCACGCGAGTAGATTTCAAACTTTAGCTCTAGGTTCGACGTCTTTGACATTACCTTCACCGTTGCATTGGGAACACACAATTGAGCACGTATGGTATTTGCATTCTCCATACCCAAGTATCTTTGGACACCTTTTTGGATTAAAGTCAAAACCTGCCAGCATGCAAACGATGCCACTGCCTCTACATGTCTTGCACTTGCTCACTTTTTCATATCCTTCAATCATGGAGATTCTTTCGTCAACGGAACGCATTCGCACTTCGGACACTTAACAAAACTTTTGCAGCTTTTGCATTTTTCTGGCGGGTTGCTCGACAACATTGCGCATGGGGCACTGAATGAGCTACAAAGCGCAAATGCTGCCGGATTAAAACATCCCCACCCATGGTCGTTGCATGTCATGCACTTTGGTGGTTTATACTCCACTTCTTTTTTCGGCTTACGTTTGCTCATTTGCTGCACCTCTTCGTCGCATCGTGGGCACTTAATATACCCAGGACATGATTCATAGCCACAATCTTTTTTCTTCCGTCGGCACAGTCTGAAGTTAACTCCGAACCAGGCGCATACCCACCCTCGGTCATTGCAGGTTGGGCAATTTGCTTTCGTTGTCATGCAAAAATCCTGTTCCATTGCATTCATTGCAATTTTTTGACGACTCGCACCATTTGCACATATCAGAATTAATGATCCTTAAATGTTTTAAACACGCCGCCTCACATATTGATCCTTTACCTTTGCAGACGGTACATTCTTTTTTATTCATGATTTTCCTTTGCTTTGTTGCACCTAGGACACTTGATGTATCTACAGCACGAGGCACAATTGCTATCGGCGCTTCCAAGTTTTTCGACTTCAGCAGCCTCTCTTTTACAGCATTCACTCACTCTTCTTCCGTGAAATGAGCATACGAAACCTCGTCCATAGCACATTTGGCAGCTATCCTGGCTCATTGTAACTCCTCATGATCTTGAAGACGCGGTTAAGCCCCTTGATTAACGATGCACGTCGCTTGTAGCCTTCAGAGCCGTCTGCGACGATACGACCATTGGACGCACGCATTCGCCATCGCCACTCACGTTTTTTGTCCCGATAGATTTCAATCTTGCCTGGGTTCATTTTGGTTGCCCCTATTCTATTGATATTCGATAAGAAGCTTTTTAATTTCAGACGAAATAATGCGCAGCCGATCAACATTGATTCCATCTGCTTCGTATACGTCTCGCCTATTGCTGTTGACGATATGATTCACAAGACCGAGCAGTTCTTCCAACAAATCGGCATCATGAAAATCTTCGATGCAATCATAGATTGATTCCTCAATATCTCTGATTGCGCTAGTAGCTATCCCAACTTTCATGCTCAATTGTTGCCTATTTACCATTGTCCGTGACCCTCTTTTCTTTGATTTGCAATTGTTGGACTGTGTCCTCTAATTCTCAATTCCTGTTCCATTGCAATGCTTACATGTGTATGCCTTGTTAACTATTTTCTCTAGTTTCCTCAGACGAGCATTATCGTGTATCATCGTTATTGATTGTAAAAGCACTGCAACTTGCGTCGCTAATAAGCCAATAAATTGCATATCACTCATGCTTCACCTCCACTTCTCCAGTCCCATTGCAAAATGGACATATCAAATGATTCGTACACTCTACGCAGTCTTTACCGTCGAATTCGTCGTGCCAATACCTGCAATCTGGTTTGGGCTCGTATCTCTTGCATACATACTTGAACCCGTCGCAACAGTTGCAGATTTTAGTGGTTGTCATTTCGCAAGCTCCGGATGCGCATCATCTACAAATTGATATTCTTGGTCGACAATGTCTGTGTAATCTGCACCTAGCGTCTTCGCTTCGCATAGCGGAAGATACTCGCATGGTCGCGACCACGAGTGGCACGCGTACTCATTCCGTAGCCAATTTCGATAGTTTCTGCAATGAGAGACTCGACCCGCAATCCTCCACAGCCATAGCATTGCATCGTTTAGCCTTGCTTCGGATATCATGATGTGGTGCTCGATCATCTTTGACGCATCACTCAGTATCCATTCGTAGCACGCGCTCATGTAAGAGCTGTAATCTCCCGCATATCTTTTTGTCGGCTCGCCGTTTCGAACAAACTGTAGCGATGGCACTTCGATGATTCGATAAACGATCTCGTTGACGGTAACGTTCACGCTTCGTCGCAGAATGATCGCATACAGATCGGCCTGGTAGCTGATCGTCTTCTCGCGTATCGTTCGCCGTGCATCGCTTGACGTCTTCCAATCGTAGAGCGTCCCACCAACGAGCCAGTCAATCTTCCCAGCGAACAAGAAGTTTCGCCTCTTGTTTCCGGAGTACGGGTTGAAAATGCTTCCGCTTATCACCATCTCCGCGTGCAGCTCTGATTCTAGTACAACGTTTTCCGGCTGCGGCTTGATCGGCCATCGCTCGGATGCAGCCGCCACGATCGCTCTCGCCTTGCATGCTCTCTCCATCTGCTGAAGGTGTTGAGACGCTCCAATGGTTGGCCTGTTGGAGTACTCGTCGATCGCAAGCATCGCCTCATTGAGGTTCGCATTCTTCGAGTACGCTTCGAGCCCTGCATGTACGGCGCTTCCGATCCACAGCGACTCCGAATCGAACGTTTTCGTCCGCAGCTTTTGCTCGTATCGCCAGTAGTACTTCATCTCGCAGTGACATAGTGTTGACGCTGACGAGTAGGTAACTGTATCCATCGCAACACCTCCTCGTTAGAACGGCAGATCATCCGCCGGCGGCTCGCCCGTATCCGTGCTGGCAAGTACGTCGGATGAAGGCTGGCTGCTCGATGTGCGTCCATCATCGACACGCTGCACGTTTCCGCCCGCAGTTTGCCAGCCGACAATATTGCAGTATTTCCCTTGTTTTTCGACGATCGCCATAAATTTACGGCCTCGAAATAACTGCAGCCCTGCTCCTGTTTTCTCGTCGATATTCTTTCGCTGTGCATCGGTCAGGCCGCAGTCAACCGAAAAGTTTGCGAGCAACCATAAGATTTTCGGCTGCAGGCAAAACGCGATCTTGCCCTTGGCCCCCGTCGAGCCGACCACTTCAAACTCAACGCCCTTGCTACCACTGTTGTAGTCGAACACACGATGGCTGCTAATCTGCACCTCGTGCGTTCCCTCTCGCAGGTAATTTCCACCACCGTCCGGATTGTAATAATCATTCAAGCTCATTACTTCCTCGCTTTCATTAATCTATAACTTTGTAGTTAATTGGTCTTTTTTTTCTAACAAATCAACAAAACCCTTAAGCATTCGTCGCAAAAAATTACAACTTTCAAGTGACCGTCAATGATCCGAAAGATCGATCCATCATGCTTTACGCCCGAAACATGCAAGCACTCACGACACCGAAGCCGAACAACACCCTCTCCGTTTGTTACAATATCCGCGAACCAATAATCAGCTGGAAACTTTTGCATTTTGTTTCTTGCCGAAAATCTTTGCCATCAGCTTTGACCAGTCCGGCTCTTCGAACGGTTCGAGATTGCAGCCAGTCCCGTCTTTGGCGATGATCTGACCGTCGTTGAACGTTCTCCACACGCGTCTGTTGATGGCTGCTCCGTCCTCCCCTGAAACCTCGATTGACTCCATCCTCATAACGAGGTCAAAGTAAGCGGGCACCGTGAACGCTAACTGACCATGCAGGGCTGGCGTCACCCATCCAAAGTCGCCTTTTTTCTTGTTGTCGGAAATCTGCGATAGACCCGTGAAGATCACGTGCATCTGCATATGGCATATGGCAGATATCATTGACTTCATTCGGTTTTGGTAAAGGCCCCAATCTTCCATCGCCATCAAGTCGTCATAGATTCCGAGCGGTTTCTCTTTTCCTGCGTCTGCGCGTGATTGCATCAATACCTTACGGTCTTTGCCAACGATCTGTGCCTTGCACATCTCGCTCAGCTCGGTAAGCGAATCAATCGCAACCACCTTGATCTCATCGAGAGCGCCATTTCCTTTTAATTCTTTTGCAAAATCGCTAGGCTTTTGCAGCTTTTTACAGAGCTCTCGCACATCATCCCACGACTCGATCACGACGACCGCGAAGTCGTGCTGTTGAAGCGTGAGCAGTCCACGCTCGGCCGAGACAATCAACGTCTTGGCTGCTGGCAATGTGCCGAGCGATGTTGTTTTACCGACACCGCTATCGCCGTAGACGTGTGCGCGAAGCAATGACATCGACTTATCTTTCGTGCTAGTGATTTTCATTTGCGACCCTTTCGATCCATGCGATTAGTTTTTCTAGCTGCTCGCCCGTTAGCTCTAGCTGTTTTTTCGATCGGACCGCGAACGGATACTTCACGTCGCGGATTTCCACTCGATACGCTGTTTTGTTTTGATTTACTGGTGTTTTCATCTTTTTTCCGCATGTCGTGAAGTGCCATTTTCGCATCGGCCGTTGCCTCGATCGCCTTGATGACTGTCGCCAATCGCTCAGCCGACAAACATGCCGACGCAGTGAGTAGGCCGAATGGGCTTCCTGGGTCACCTAGACCTATATAGATAGTGCACAACTTACAATCTTCGCTTTTCTTCTTTTTTTGTTTCATTGTTTTGCCTCCATCTGCTGATACGAATCCAGGATTACGACCCTGGTATTAAGCGTGACAGAATCAACGATCGTCACGCGAATACGCCCATGAAAAAAGTCAACGTTCACGATCATCTGATTGAGCATCTCGCGGCGAATCTTTGGACGCAGCGCGGATAGCATGTCGATGATCCTGCCGGCTGCTTCCTGCATTTTTGATGCTGACGAATAGACACTTCCGCTACTTGCAGCCACGAGCATGCAAGTAAATCCACACAAAACGCACGTAAACAACTGCAAAAACGTCATCGAGTCCATTTGTCACCATCGCTTGGCTTGATATTTTTCGTCTCATCCCACCCGCACCACGCGCAAACACCCAGTGCGACGTTCATCGCGTAGTTTTCGCGTTCGCATTGCGGGCATCGAACGAGGTATAACTGGCCATCTTTCCCGCGATAATTGGGGCGTTCTGCCTTGTATTTCTTTCGCCACACGAAATCAAAACTCCTCGGATTTTGTGATTTCAAAATCAGGCAACGTCTCTCGGAACCGCTTGCGATGCTCCTCGCTCGCATGTTCAAGATTTTCAGCCATCAGCTCTTGGGCTAGAGATTTCGCATCGGCTGCATCGTAGATAATGACATCACCATCCGGTGCAATTCGCGGATCGCCAATCTCGACCGTTCGATGCAGGTAGTATTCGATGTCGTCGTAGCCGAGTGTGAATTTGACTGTCACCTCGACACCGCTACCCACCCACTGTTCGTCAATCTGCTGCTGCGTCGCCATTCGTCCTCCAATAATGACGATCTCCGCACGATGGGTAGTGGCGATCGTCTACCACCGAGGACCAGCAAGCGATGCGTAGCGACTTGCTGCGCGGAACACTCTGTGCGGTCTATGTCCCCCATCTCCGCGTGTTTATGAAATTCGTTGACGTTCTAGACTTCGATCGACTCGATGCACTCAAGCGGGATCGAGATTTCCTTGCAGTATATCCTTCCGCCCGTAGTGTAGATTTCCGCATTCCTCACGTTCGCAAAACCCAAACCTATGCGCAATTCGTCACACACGATCGCACCAACGGCTGTGTTGACCGCGATACTGATGCCTTCCCTTCCACCCTGATCTACTTCGATCTCTTTGCGATTACTATTTTTTATTTCGCAAACGCTCGAACGCGATTTCTCCAGGTCAATCTGAGCTTGAGCCGCATCAATCGTCGGCCACGCCTGCGTGAAGCTCCCTTGCCCGGTAACGACGGGCGGGATTTTGCTGCACGAATCGCTGACACTCCCTCTGCATTCGTCGAGTCTCCTGCACGTCTTGCACACGTCTGGTATCTCTGATTTGACTTGATCGCTCATCGCCTAACCTCCTTGCCATTAATTTGCCTCATCGCCTCATCGTGATCGGGCAGTGCTTGCAGCTCGGCGATTTTTTTATTTCGCTCGGCATCGGTCGCCGCTTGAACGCACGCTACAAACTCGTCGATCCAATCTTTTCGCGTGTAGAGCCGGCCGCCGAAGGTCCGCGTCTGCAACCGGATGCGTCTCGTGTGGCCGACCATCACGCCCGTCTGCGCCCATCGCCACATCGACCCCTTGGCGATCTTGACCGGCCAGAGCTTGACAGCCTCGTACAGAGGCAGGTATCCCTCGACCGGCGGTGCGTATCGCTTGTCGCGACCCTCTCCACCCGTTTCGCTCGTCTGTTTTTTTGTGGTAGTCATGGGGGTAGTGTGGTGGTGTGAGACAACATTTAGACAAAAAAGATTTTTACGCATCTCACTAAGTACTTAATTACCAGCTGGTTGCGCGAGAAAAAGAACTATTTGTCTCAGGATTTATGAGACAAATCGGCATTGATGGCTAACGTAAAACTTGGTAACTTCATCTTAGAGGTGTCGCGATGGGCCCTTATGACCTTATCTTTATCGCTCTCATTCTGTTGGTGATATTCGGCTTGGGCGGAATGCCTGGCCGAATCGCTAAAAGTAGATGCCACCCAGATACCAAAACGGTACAGTCATTAGGATATGTTGGTATTCTAATTCCAATACTGTGGCCAGTGGCACTAGTATGGGCATTGGTTGCCAAGCCTGCGCCAATGCAACGAGTCTGCCCATTCTGTGACTGCGGAATATCTGAACGCGCAAGCGTTTGCCCGCACTGCCAGAAGACGATGCCTGAGTGTTCCGCTGAACCTGCGAAAGATGTGGTTGCAGGGATTCCGACATGGAAGGTTGCAGGAATATATAAGGATGGGAAGAAGCGTTTGGCAACGTTGAAAGCATCAAGCAAGACAGTGGCCTACGAAAAAGCAAGCAAGCAAGCACTTCATTAGCATCGAAAGCATAGATTCATCTGGCTAAGAATAGCGAGGGCGAAAATGACAGACGATCAGATTAGGTTTTCGTGCCGACATTGTGGCGCAAAGATAAAAGTCAGCAGGGAGCTGTCTGGCAGGACAGGGAAATGTCCAAAATGTGGCGAAGCAATGACTGTGCCTGAGCAGGGTCTAGTGATTGAGCTTCAGTTAGATCAAGAGCCTCCGAAATTTCTTGTTGAAAAAACAAGTAAAAGGTGGAAGAAGCTATCGCTCTATGGGGTTGTAATAATATTCTCTGGATTGATATTTGCGATAGCATTCAACTTTGACGAGATGGGTCGCGTTTCGTCACAATGGAGAATGACGATCGGGCTTTTTGTGTTTGCTTCTGGAATGCTGACAGTTTTTTATTCCTCTATCATGTCTTGGTGGCATCACGGATAGTCGAGGTCATTATCATCTTCTCTCGAGTTCCGTCGAACACTCTCGCGATATAGCCACGCCTCAAATAATGCTGGATCTATGCGGCGCGACCGACCTACCCCCAGGCATCTAATGTTCCCGAGGTTGCATGCCCTCGATATGGTCCACTTTGGATGAGATATCGCCCTCTTGATGGGATTATCTCTAGATGCCAGGTTAAAGTAGGCGACATATTTCTCGGCCGCCTGCGTCACTGTCAGCCAGTTGCTCGGCACCAGCTTGATTCCGGGGATGTCGACGGCGATGCCAACGGTGATGTGGTTGGCCTCTTGCTGCTTGGCTACCCACCCTGGGTCGGCCATCAGCGTCCCGACCCCTGGGATTTTGATAGGGATTTTCCCCTCTTGACTTTTTTGTTCGCGCGCTGCTACACTGCACATCGTCGGGTGTCCTACTCATTGGTTCCCCGCGACATTCACGGTGCTCCGCGGCGTTGCCACGCCGCGGAGCACTAACTATTTTGTGGCAGCTCGATCACCGAGCTGTCGTGTCTCCCCCCTGGATATCGTCCTATAATCGTCTGATTAGGCTAAAATAAAGTCATGTCATTCCTCGCTTGTACGGCTTTCGTTAGCAATTTACAATACCACAAAATATAGGGGCTACCCCTAATGGCTCACCCTATCTGTCTAGCGACCTTGATGCCCAGCTGCCGATTGATCTTGGCGTATATCTGCGTGGCGTCCATGGTCTTGTGCCCGAGCGCTGCCTGAGCCTCGGGAAGATCGTAAAGACGTCGTACCTCTGTCGCGAAGTAGTGCCTCAGCTGATGTGGCCGCCATCGTGGAACGAGCCGCTCGCTATTCCTGTCTGCATCAATGGCCCTCTTGGCTGCTGCGTCAGCCTTATCGCACGCCTTGACTATCGCCTGATAGTAGCTGTGGCTGGTGTAGTGGTCGCCGGGCTGCTTGAGTGGCGACTCGGCACGGTTGGTGCCCATCTCGTTGCCCTGGCCGGCCGGGGTCTTGCGCAGATCGTGTCGTCGCGCGAGCAGCTCGGCCGTTGCGTCGGCCGGGCTGAAGATGTAGGCGTGCAGGTTTGGCTGCAGAAACCCGCTCAGGATATCCTTGCCCCGCTCACCGATATATATCTCCCGGCGCTGGCCCCGGTGCGATGTCTTATGCTGAGGAGGCGAATAGACCCACACGTCGCCGGTCATGTCGATGTCGATCGCTCGCATTATGACCAGCTCGCCCGATCGCATGCCGGTGGCCAGCTGTAGATCAACCATGGCCGCAATATGACGTGACAAGTAGGGCCTGATGGCCTCGACGTGCTCAAGCTTGACCGGCGGGACCGCGACACTCTCGCGAGCTCCGCCCTCACCCGGACGAAGCGACTCGACCCGCTCCAGGGCCGACGTGACCCCCACCGGGATGTGCTGCTCTGATTCGGCCCATCCGAACATGCGAACGATGGCCGCCGTGTAGCGGTTGGCGGTGAGCCGGCAGCAAGATTTTCGCAAAGCGGCCACCGGGGCTGAGCCATCGATCAAGGCCTGCCGCACCATACGTAGCTTGGCCGGGGTGAAGTCGACTGCAGGCTCATGCCCGCACAGCGCAACCAGTGACTGGGCGATCGACCGAAACATCTTGACGTGCGTGTGGTGGTAGTTTCGACCACTGACGTAGTCGATGAATCCGGCCGCGATCTGTGCGACCGTGTAGCCGCGGCCCATGATGGGGCGCACCAGCTCCGATGGGATTCTTCGGTCTCCCGCCTCCCACGCTGCGATTAACTTGGCATACTTGGTCCGGCTCTCGATCGAGCCGTAGGGGCCTAGGAAGTAGTCCCGCTTTCGCTTCGTGACCGAGTCACGTAGGGTTAGGTAGGCAACATTTTTGCCGCGGATGATGCGGCACCGGTACTTCGGGGGTGCATTGCGTCCTGACATTTTCGCCTCTCCATCGCGCGGTCTGCGTACCGCGCTCATGCCATTGATTTTGACGCATCTTTGCACCACGACCTTCTTATAAGTTGTTGATTTACAATCACTTACACCCACTACACCGCTCAGGATTCGAACCTGAAACCTTCGGTTCCGTAGGTTGAGTGTAAACGATCCACCTCTGGCGAGCTACGGCACTGGGCTACCCCCGCTACGCTGCACGGTGGGCCAGCAGATAGAGCAGGAGTTTGACACCCCAGCCGAGAATAAACAAGACGCAGCCAACCCAGACCACCGTCACCGGGTTGATCCGGTACCAATTGAACACCGGTCGACGCCCGGTCAGCAGGCCCATCAATGCCGTGAGCCCTATTGCCAATGTGGTGACCGCCAACAAAAATCCTGCCGGCTGAGCATGAATCGCCCGAAACCAATGGCCATGGATGGTATGAGCGAAGGCCGTGGTCATCCCGCAGGTTGGGCATGGCAAGCCGACGACCACGAGAAAACCACATGGCGGCAAGCCCAGTTGCTCATGAACGCCTTGGTCGTAACCATCCGGATGCAGCCGGCCCGCCACGACGAACAACGCAGTCACCACCGCTACCATGCCGACCGCATACAACCGACCTTCCAACGAGGCCAACGGTACCATCCGCACCAACGGCCCCAATGGATGGACGCGACGCGGGTTATCGGATTCATCTCGTTTATCTGCCACACGATCTGCTGCACGAGGGTTGTCTGACATCGTTAACACATCTTAGGAAATCACTCTAAGAGCCTATCCCGGTAGGGCAAACCTTTGTGGGGCCGGTCTGCGTGCTGGTTATCGCATCGCTGTCGAGCCAAGAACGAGCATAAATCACCGGCCCCAACACAACGATCACCGGCAGCCCCACCCATGGCCCACGAACAAATGTA
>Ga0209629_10000121_pt1 | contig 35034 bp, 17 predicted proteins | sample TergutCu122P5_FD_187286 | JGI IMG/M metagenome (GOLD analysis project Ga0209629, IMG submission 187286) | Cubitermes ugandensis P5 segment gut microbial communities from Kakamega Forest, Kenya - Cu122 P5 (SPAdes) (version 2) | ecosystem: Host-associated > Arthropoda: Insects > Digestive system...
AGCCGGCGGTTCAAAAAACAAACCCGATTTCTGGCCCAATAGTGATAAATAATTAAAGAAAATGAAATCTAAACTTCTTATATTGTTTGTTATTTTTCCGGTTTGCTTTTCATTAAAAGCAGTAGAGTCGATTCATGAACGAGTCTTTATTCATACCGATAAAGACTGTTACGTTGCCGGCGAAAAAATTCTGTTGAAGTTTTACGTCATCGACCGTAACTTTCAACCCTCCGATTTAAGTAAGGTGGGGTATGTGGAAATCTGCGATACCGTAAAACCTCAAATGCAAATGAAAGTAAACCTGGAAAAAGGGAGCGGGGCAGGGGAGATAAGAATCCCGTCGGATCTTCCTTCAGGAGTTTATCGACTGTCGGGATATACGCGTTATATGAGAAACGAAGGCGATGCGGTTTACTTTAAAAAGCGGATTGCAATCGTAAATGCGGGACAGCAATATCCCGATCCCAAACGGTTTGAATTGACGGATAAATATGAAAAACCGCAACCGGAAAAGCAGTTCGATGTGAATGAACCGGCCGGTATATCCGTAAGAACAAACCTAAACGAATACGGCAACAGGCAGAAAGTCGTTCTTTCACTTGATAATATTCCCGACAACACGGCGGATTTGGTGATTTCCGTCAGCCGGAACGATTCGATAGCTTTTGCTCCGGAAATAAATAACCCGACATGGCAGAAGCAGGTAAAAGATACTTTTCGGCTTTCTCAGCAGTGGCTTCCCGAATATGAAGGACATATCATTACCGGACGCATTATCCCGAAGCCGCAAGAAGCATTGCTGTCAAGTATTGCTTTTGTAGGAAAAGGCATTCATTATTTCAACGGGCAATTAAATGCAGATGACGGAACAACAAATTTCTACACATCCGGAATATACGGCAAGCAACAAATTGTAACATCCGTAATCTCACAGTTTTACGAAAAAGTTCTCTATCGCATGGATATAATTAGTCCGTTTGCGGAATCATTGCCTTCCGATTTGCCTGTACTCAAAATCTATCCGAATGAAAAGCAATTAACTGAAAGATATATCGGCGCTCAACTTCAGATAAATGCCGACAGTGTATCTTCCTTCGCTTCGCTTCAATCAACGGAAACAAATTCGTTTCAACCGCTTTTAAGTTATGATTTGGATCAATATACCCGATTCAGCACCATAGGCGAAACGATTTTGGAATTTATCAGCAGAGTAAGAGTCTCGAAAGTGGGCGACAAGCGGAGAATCAAAGTATTTATGGAAGACGATATGCGATTCAGCTTAAAAAACACCTTGGTTTTGCTTGACGGCATTCCCGTTTACGAGCATGAAGATATTCTCAATTACAATCCGATGTATGTGAAAAGAATCAATGTCTATGACGGACGTTATCTGTTTGGTGGCGAAAGTTTTGAATGTATCGTATCCTTTCAAACCCGCGAAGGTGATTTACCGTTTTTCCAATTGAGCGATAATTCGCAACTTCTTAATTATGATTGTCCGCAACGTCTTTCGCCGTTTGAAATGCCGGATTATTCCATCGACAAAATAAAAAATTCCCGAAAGCCCGATTTTCGTTCCACATTGTATTGGAATCCTTCGGTTGAATATACAAAAAGCAAGCCGGTTAATCTCTCATTTAATACTTCCGACCTGAGCGGCGAATTTAAGGTAACGGTTGAAGGAATTACCACCGACGGGAAATTCGTGCAAGGCGCTTCGTATTTTCGGGTGAAGTGATCTGTCTATTTTTCTGATTTACGTAATGAAAAAAGGCGAAACTCATTAAAGAATTTCGCCTTTACTTAATTTGTTTATATTAACTCAAATTATTATGGCATGAGAGTTATTTTCGTAATCGACACCATATAGCCTTGTATAATGATACCTTTTTGCATCTGGTCATACAATGTCTGGTCAATCGTAAATGAATGACTCGTATCATCTTTAGCTAATCCTGCCGTGAATCCGGGGATATTAGCCCAACCGGTGTCTTTCAAAATAAACTGCCAGTATGTAGCGGTCGGATCTTGATTTGCCACGTTAATCAGCAAAGTTTTTCCTACTTTTGCATTTGCAAATTTCGAAGCAGCCAATTGAATATTTCCCGACCAATTTCCGAGAGCTACATTGCCTTCCCATATCACTTCGCCGGCCGCCCTACTGATGATAGTTACTTTCGTAACCGACACCATATAGCCCTGAATGCGGAGACCGAGTTTCATCTGGTCAAGTAATGCCTGTGTAACCGCAAATGTATAACTCGTAGCGGTTTTCGATAAGTTTGCCGTGAAACCCGGAATGTCAGCCCAAGCCCATGTTTTCAAAATAAACTGCCAGTATGTGGCGGCGGCATCTTGATTGCCTACATAAACTTTGATGCTGTCGCCGACTTTCACATTCGCGAATTTTGATGCATCCAATGCAATACTTCCCGACCAATTTCCGAGAGCTACATTGCCTTCCCAAAGAGTAGTTTCAACAATACCGGACATGTCTTTATCAATCGTAACTGTACATTCCTTCCAGAACACATCATTGTCTTTTGATGTAGCTCTGATAACAGCGGTTCCGGCATTTTTGCTGACAAATTTTACCAATCCGGTTGCGCTTACGGTAACCATCGTTGTATCGCTTGACTTCCAGATAACTTCCGGGAAGGTAGCATTATTAGGCAATATCGTAGCCTTAAGCTGTATCGTATCGCCGAAAGTACCTTTAATAGCGCTTTGATCTAACAATAATCCGGTTACGAAAACCTTGTTGACAGTAACCAGGCAGGTTGCCTTCAAGCCGCCGTCTTCCGTTGTTGCGGTAATTGTGGCGTTACCGAAGCCCGTAGCTTTTACCGAACCTGTAGGGCTGACGGTAGCTACTTTTACATCGCTCGAAGTCCATAAAACGATGGTGTCGGTCGGCGCTACAGGCGGATTTGCAGAATATACTTTAGCCGTAATTTTTGTCGAATCTCCCGGCAACATATAAAGCGCAGCTTTATCCAATTCTATTCGGGCTACCCGAACAGGGTTGACATATACGGCGCAAGAAGCTGTTTTTTTGCCGATTACGGTTGTGGCGATAATAGAGGTCGTTCCCTTTCCGACTGCTTTTATTCCTCCGAATTGGTCCACGGTGGCAATCTTTGCGTCGGCGGTACTCCAAACCACATCGCTTTTCACGTCTGAAGGCTCAATCAATATCCCTACCGTTGCAGTTTCGCCTATTTGAAGCATAACTGCGCTTTTGGTCAGAGTTATATTCGTTAATTCACTCTTTACGTATTTTTGGTCTTCACATGCCGTCATTAGTAGAACGACGGCTGCCATCAAATAAAATATGATATTTTTCATCTGTTTAACATTTATTATTCTTAGACTTTTTTTATTAAGGATTATCGCCGTCTTTTAACACAGCGAACATATGGAAATCAGCTACCCCCGATTCCTCCGGATGCTGAAAAGCCAATGTCATTTTTGTATTTGTCTGCGTTATGATGTCGAAGACCTTGGGAACTAACGATGTTGTGCCATTAAATGTACCTTTGAGACCACCGACAATGCTAATATTATCATTTGCACCGGAAATTCTCACTTGCCCTGTCGACCAGCCCGCAAACGCTTTCGATACATCTACGGTGAATTTACCTTCGTAAACAGTTCCATTTGTCAAGGTGAGCACAAATTTATTGGGTAGAGAAAACGTCATTGTTGCGCCTTCGCCATGTCCCGCACCACCCATTTGAGAGATTACATTTGGAACCCACCAAGTTGGTGCAAAATTACAATCTTTTATGGCTCTGGGAGGACACCCTCCGTTACCAAAAGCGCCGGTCGGCATCTTAGCTGGATCCCAAGTCCATGTTTTGTAAGATCTACCGCAGAAAGGCAGCAATTCGGGCGGGATGTATCCTTGTCCGTTCCATTCCAATTTGTTGGATGAATAGAATATTTCACCGGTTTGACTTTTCATTTTCAAAGGTTCGACTGCCTTTTTATCAAAACCGCTCATAGGTATGGTAATTTCTATGGCAGTATCGGTTTTTTTCTTGAAGTTCATGGAGGTTATGGAAAGGCCCCCGGGCAGAAAAATTTCAACAATGGGCCCGAGACCTTCGCCCTGAACGGTGAGCTTGTCATTGGGACCTACGATAAAGTTCTTTGTTACCGGATTGACATCCATAGCAACCGCCGTTAAGTTACGCGTCGTAAAAATGGTGATGTCTAATGGAATTTCAAATTCGCCGGTGGGTAATGTGATAGAAATTTTCCCTGTATTGGCGGCTCCACCCGGAACAACTGTATTGAGTTGAAAATCTCCCGATTTCGTAAAATCAGTAACCGCAACGCCCCCGGGGAATGTGATCTTGGTGGCGTCCTTAAAACCGGGACCGGAAATGCTGACCGCTTGTCCGACCGTCATCGGATTGGGGATAACGCTTACGCCCCTCATCGTGTCTTCCTTTCCCGTAATAGTATCATTGCAGCTGTAGAAAGCGTTTGCCGCAAAAAGAACGATACAGATTTGAATAATAAAAAATAATTTCTTTTTCATTTTGATAATTATTTTATGATTTATTTACATTATTAATAAATTACCAACCCGGATTTTGGGTTAATCCTTGCGCTTTCTGAAGTTCGCCGAAAGGTATGGGATAGAAGTAGTATTTATCATCCCAATTTCCGCGATCAATTTCCGGACCTCTGTTGACCTTGCCGTCCCGGGTCACTCGTATCGTTTTGATATTGGAATAGAGTTCCGGTCCTTTTTTCCACCTGCGAATGTCCCAGAAGCGGTGTCCTTCAAAAGCGAGCTCCACCATACGCTCGCGTATGTAGCGTTGTTCCCAGGCGTCTCCGGTTTCCGTGAAGAGCGGCATATTAATGCCGGGCCGGCTACGCAGAACGTTAATAGCGTCGTTGGCGCTCATATCGAGAGTGCCGTCGCCTTTAGCCGTCGCATTTCTGCCCATGTAGTTAAACATCGCCTCGGCATAGTCTAAATAAAATTCTCCCAAGCGGTAAGTAACCCAAGTATATTGGGAGTTTATCACCGGATTGACAAGACGGTTCCCGCCATTGATATACTTTTTCAGATAATAGCCTGTGGTGGTGGCATTCGTAACCGGAGGACCGCTGATGCCCCCTTCGAAAGTTTCAAGGGGATAGGTGTTGTAAGGTGAAACCGTGGGCCATGTATCGCCGTTTTTAGCTACGGTGAGAGCAAAACGCGGGTCTAAATTTTTATAGGCGGTATCCGCTATCGCCGTTGTCGGATTGACCTCGGCAAATGTTTTCCCTTTCCGATCTGCCGGAGCGGCGTTTGAGTATTCGTAGGCATCCACCAAATTTTGCGTGGGACAATTTCCGCCGGTTATTGCATTTTCGAACCCGACAGGATAGTTAAACGTCGCATAATCATGGGTATTTCCGGCGCCGCGAAACCATATAACTTCGGGATTGGCATAGTAATTGGTTGCAGACCAAATATTGGCGTATGTACCTAAGGTGATGCCCCAACCTTCGGCATTGTCGATGAGTTCCTTGCATGCGACAGCTGCCTTGTGCCAAGCTTCTTTCGGATTTGCCGGATTAAACAGCGGGCTGGCTGCATAAAGCAATGTTCTTGCTTTCAGAGCAAGCACTGTGGGACGATTCACCCTGCCTATCTGACTTCCTTCCTGGTCGGCATAACTGATGGGCAGGTATTGCATAATAGCGTCGCACTCGTCAACGACAAATTGAAATACGTCCTGCACAGAAGTGGGCTTCAATTGGTTGGCTTCATCCGGCGACATGGTCCGGGTAACCAAAGGAACGTTGCCGTAGGTTTTTGCCAATTCAAAATGGAAGTAAGCCCGTAAAAAACGCGCCTGATAGGGGAACAATTCAAATTGTTTCTTCAGTCTGTCATAGGATATGGAAGTCGCTCCATTCGTAGAATACCCTCCTTCGTTATCCTTGTATTGTTCAAGCGTTGCAAAGACCTTATCCAATCGTTCAAGGAAATTGTTTGCCTTGAAGATCGCCGCATACGAATTGGTCCAGGTATAGGGAAAAGCATTTACACTGCTCCATGCGCCGTTGTAATAACGGTGAATGGCAGAAAGCGAGAAAGAAAAATCCGACTCATCGGTGGCAGAGGCAAGCATCGCCCCGCTCATTCCAGAATCATCTTGAGTGCCCAGACCGTGGCGAACATGCGCATAAACCGTGCCAAGCATCGAAGCTACTTGTGATTGGTTATCAAACATCCATGCTTCGTCATACACGTTTACCTCATTGTACTTCAAATTATCATTACATCCCGAAAATATACCTGTTGTCAGGATAATTGACAATATAAAACTTATTTTTTTCATTTTCTTATTGATTTTAATGATTAAAAGTTAGCGGATACCCCGACTGAAACTCCTCTCAATGACGGATAGGTAAATCCGCCCCTTTCAGGATCCTGTCCGACATAGGGCGTCCATGTATAAAGGTTTTCACCTGTAACCGACAACTTCAGACCTGAAAGTCTGATCTTCTTCAGCATGGTTTCCGGAAACAGGTAATATACCTCGACATTGCGCAACTTGAGAAACGAAGCGTCTCTCAGCCATAGCGTGCTTTGCTGGGTGTTGTTGGGTCTATCCGAACTCGACAGAGCGGGATATTTTGCCATGCGGTTGTCTAAGCCCGGAACCCACCGGTTTTCATAATATTCGATGGGAATATTCCGCTCTTGTACCAAAGGCATATAACCTATCTGCCCCTTCAACTGGTCGTCCCATCGGTTGAACCGTGAGGCGCCTTGTAGCAGAATGTTTGCGCCGAGTCTTTTAAACTCCAATCCGGCGCTGAAGGCATAATTGATTTGAGGAAGCGTAGTGCTGTAACCGATAGGTACATAATCATTGGAATTGACGCTATTATCACCTTCCGCTTTATCCTGATGTTGGTATTTGGCGTCGCCGGGTCGAACTAAGGAAAATTCCTGTTTGGGACTGCCGGCAATATCTTGCGCATTGCTGAAAAACCCGAGGAATTGCAAACCTCTCGGTTGATCTACGGCATATCCGTTCCATTTCAACCAAGGGTAGGCTTTGGGCTCTTGCACGCAACTGATTATTTTATTGACACCGTAAGTGAACATTCCGCCCAGATTGATTTTCAAATCGCCGAACCGTTTATCGTAATTCAGTCCTGCTTCAAAGCCTTTGCTGTCCACCGTGCCTAAATTACCGTATCCGGCCCCTATACCCGCCATGGCGGAATAAAGTCCGTTTTCATACATCAGGATATTGCTTCGTCGCTGATAGTATGCGTCAAGCGTTAATCCGAGGCTGTTCATCAGCTGAGCGTCGAGCCCGATGTTGGCTTTGTTGGCAGTTTCAAGTTTGAAATTAACGGTAGGAAGCGTAATTTGCGTTCTCCCGCCATATTCGCTGATACCGCCGTCAGGGTTCGTCAGGATATAGTTTCCTCCCCCGCTGCCCCAGTAGGGATCGTAGATACTCATCCAGATACTTCCGTTTCGTGGCACATTATCCGTATGTAAGATACCGAACGATCCGCGTAATTTCAGCAGGTTAACAAACTCGTTTCCCTTTAAGAAACTTTCTTCCGACAGCAGCCATCCCACAGATGCGGTGGGTGAAAACACCCAGCTTTTGGGATACGACCGGTTAGAACCGGTATAGGTCAGCACAACATCTGCAATATATTTGCTTGCAAAATCATAATGGATATAGCCCATGATGTTTGCCCGATAAAAAGTCTTAAGCACTCCGTTGTTCAATTCATCCGTTGTTTTGCGGGTTACGGGATTACTGTAATTGTAAATCAGTGAAGCAGCCAGATTATGTTCGTCCATCTGTTTTTTATAATCGGCTGATAATACAAAATTCAAACTCCGCGACTGATTTACATTGCCTCTGCTGAATTGCAACTGAGTCATGGTGCTGTACGCCTGTTCTCTTCTGCTGTTGTCGCCAACAATCGGCTGTCCCGTAGCATCACTGAAAGCAAATCGGTCTTTTGCCCAGGAATAGGTTTTGTTGCGGTTTTCAGAAGAGATGTTATAGGCGTCGTAGCTGAATCTTCCGGTGAGCGACAAGCCTTTAACCAATTCTTCGAGCGATTGGGTCAATTTGAAATCAGCATTTAAAACCACGCCGATTTCCCGGTAGTAGCCGGAATTTTGAATTCGGGCTACCGGATTATACATCCCCCAATTGTTGAAGGTAGCGCTGCCGCCCCAAAGGCCGTCTTGCGTATTGATAGGAAAAACGCCTGCCGGCAAGTAAGTGATCGTGCGGAACAAGCTATCGGCGTTTATGCCTGAAGGACGATTGGTTTCGAAAAGACTCCCCAGCAGATTCGCTTGTAACGAGGTACTTGGACTCAAAGTAACATCCAGATTCGTCCTGACATTGATTTTAGAGTATTTAAGCTGAGTCGAATATCCGGAGGCCGCTTTGTTTACTTCCGTGCCGGCAAGCAATCCCTGACTGTTGGTATAGTTCAACAGGGTGAAAAAGCCCATTTTGTCATTCCGATTGGAAAAAGTCATATTTAACACGTTTTCTGCCGCTGCATCACGCAGGGATTCCTTTTGCCAATCCACATTGGGGTATAACTTGGGATAAGCGCCGCTTTTGTAAGCGTCCAACTCAAACTGATTATACGATTGCCCCAATCCGTCATTGCGCCGGGCTTCGTTCATTGCCTGAGCGTAGGTGTATGCATCGGCATAATCGACCATGGGCGGTAAGAATGTAAATTTATGGCGATATTTCACGTCTATCTTCATTCCTCCGGTTGCGGTTCCGCGTTTGGTTTTCACGCTAAGGATGCCGTTGATGCCGGTGTAACCGTAGAGGGCGATCGCAGCCGCATCTTTCAGGACGGTTACCGATTCGATTTCGTCGAGTGTCAAGCGGTCGATGCTTCGCGGGAAACCATCTACCAAAATAAGGATGCCGTTTTCACCCGAATTAAGATTGCCGTAATTATCGACATTCAGGGTTTGAATTCCTCGGATATTAAAGGTAGCGCCAAACCATTGGTCGCCTACCCATCCGGTGCCGGAATTTTGGAGAGCGGTAAGCCCTAACAGGCGACCATACAAGGCATCTTGCAGATTGATGGCAGCCTTCTGTTGCAATACGTCGGATTTGACGGTAGCCGTTGCTGCAGTTGAGGTCTTTTTGTCTTGAACAATACCGAAACCCAAATCAATCGTTTCCGGACTTTTCTGCATTTTTTGCGTCTCCTGTGTGTCTTGCGTTTCCTGCGAAAAAATAGGGAAAGCGCTTAATACAAAACACGCAATTATTGTTATTTTTAAAATATTTTTCATATACATTATATTATATATTTATAAGTTTTACCACATCCTACCAGCCCGGATTTTGAATCAATCCGAATCCCTTGTTCACTTCTTTCATCGGAAAAGGAAGTACAAACCATTTATCCGACCAGCCGCCGTTCGGGTTTGTTTCTGACGGTTTATCCCACCACACGCGTTGTTTTCCGGAAACCGGAGTTTTTACGTACCAAAATTCGGGATAGGGTTCGCCTGAGGCTAAATTTCCTGTTTTTCCATCCAATCGGTAGGTCCAGACGCCATGTAATGGCTTTTTAAAGTCGTCTCTTAATTTCCGCCGTATCATATCCATCAGGCGCGTATCTTCGTATCCCAATTCACAAACCCTTTCGCGAAGAATTTGTTTGATCAGGTTTTGCTTGTTGGAAGTAAGCTGCAGGTCCGGGTTGCTCGTTTCAATAGGGGGCAATCCTACGCGGTCGCGCACGATGTTGATTTGATTGCATGCTCCCTGCAAGTCGCCGGTTTCGGCTAAAGCTTCAGCGTAAATCAAATGAAATGCTCCCATACGCATGACCGCAAAACAGCGCGGACGGGATCTCGTACCATTGCCGGAGATATCGTCGCTCAGATTTCCACTCCATTTGTGATGACTCATTCCGTGCGAGAAAGCGATCGAATAAGACTTGATCGCATTGCCGCCGGGCCAGGTTTCAACCCCGGCGCTTCCGGTAAAAATTTGACCTTTGTGTTGAACCCAAAGCGTTTCATATAATCGCGGATCGCGATTGTCGAAGATATAATAATGATCCGCTCGCGCAGGACGATGAAGCTGTTGTTGACGTAATTCTTCAAGCGTAGGACTTGTTTCGTTAGATGGTTGTCCGGGTGCAGTAACATACACATTATCGACACCGGCGGGATCAAATACTTTTCCGTTCGCCCAGCAAAACATTTCCATAAATTCCGCCGTAGGACACTCTTGTCCCCATTGGGTCGCAGATTTGGAAAATAAGTTGTCCCACCAGGAAGTATAAGGAAGATCGGTATGAACATAGATCAGCTCGTTGGCGCCGTTGTCGAGGGGTCCCCGGTTCCAATATGCGTCTAAGTAGGCTGCTTGAAATCCTGCTTCGGTTCTTGAAGTAGGCTGTATCAGCCGATATGGATTACCGGCCGCTGCATTCATGCTGATGAATTGTTCGCAGGTCTTTCTGAGTTCTTGCCACAGTTCCGGCTTATAGCCTCCCCACCATATATACGGTTTTACTTCGTCCTGCAATGGTTTTTCTCCCGGCAGCGCTTTATAATAAGGTTCCGTATCATTGAACAGGGGACTTGCAGCATCCAATTGGATTAACATTTTTTGAGCCAAAGCGGCAGCTACCGTGATGCGACCCCACCATTCTGCTTGTTCGGAAGCAGGAATGATCCAGGGCAGCGTAGGTTCGGCAATGGCTTCGTCCAACAATTTGATCATGTAATCATACATCTCTGCGATGGTAGCCCGTTTGGTTGTTGGGTCATCGGACGGTGCGTAAACCTTTTCCATAATCGGAATACCGCCGTATTGACGAAACATTTGCCAGTATTTCCCGGCGATGATTATTTTTGCTTCCGCTTTCAAACGAGCCTTTTCCGCATTGGTCATATCCGGCACGCGGTCGATATTGGCGAGAAAAGTAAGCGCTTGACGAATACCCGAAAAACTATTGGCTACGGCGTTCGTGCTGCTGTTATAGGGCCAACGGCTTGCGCCGCCGGCTGCGCTGAAATTGCCGGAATACCAGTCCATATTGGCGGATCCCCAACCATTCCTGGAATGAATGATATCAGAAAGACTTTCATACCAATCGCCTGACATACTGCCGCCGACTTGCGAAGCGCCTACCGGGATGTACATATACAGACCCCATAAATAGCGGCGCGCTGTTTCGGCTTTCGAAAAGATACTGTCAATGTTTAAGTCAACGCTCAGCGGTTTATCGAGAGCGTTATCTCCAAATCGCGTGTCGTCGATACACGAGTAGGTCATTGTCAGGATCAAAACAAAAATTAAACTGATTATACTTATTTTTTTCATTTTTTTACTGTATTATGTGTTAAAAACCGAGACGAAATCCTATGTTATAAACTCTGGTCGGCGGGTATCTGAAGAATTGCCCGTAAGAACCGCCCGTCGTTTCGGGGTCGTTCGCTTTATATCCGGTAAAAGTAAGCAAATTGTAACCGGTAAAAAACAAATGTAAACTATTCAGGTACGGGAGCCTCTTCGTATCCACATTGTAATCAAACTCAAGATTTTTCAACCTTGCATAGGTAGCGTCTAATAAATATAATCGGGAACTTTGTGCGTTATTATCCCGATTGTCAAACGAAATACGCGGAAACACCGGATTGGTGTTTTCCGGCGTCCAAGCGTTTTCGGCTACATATTTGATAAGCGCTCCATTGTTTTGAGAACCGAACGGCATTTGGTAACCTCCCAGCATACGATCGGTTTTGGTAGCGCCGATCCACAGCAGGCTTAACTCGAAGCGCTTGTATTTGAAGTTCATATTCAAACCGAAGAAATATTCCGGATAGTCCGGATATCCGATGGGACATTGGTCGTTACCATCGATCACTCCATCATAGTTGAGGTCTAAATAGACGGCGTCGCCCGGTTTTAATACTCCGTAATGTTTTGGAAATTTATATTCCGGCAACTTGCCGCTTGCATCCGGCACCTGTTTACTCAGCCAGGTTTGATAGGCAGGAAGAGACTTTATGTAGGTGAGATATTCGTCTTCGATTCCCTTATGATAAAAGCCATAAAAATCAAGACCAAACGGTTGATTTACTTTTTGACCTGTGCGGGCTAAATAAGGTTCGTTAAGAACTTCGAAATATTTTGCAAGTTTGTTTCGCGAAAACGACATGTTCGGCGCAATGGTGTATTGAAAGTCGCTGCCGATTTTGTCCGTCCATGAAATCGAAATCTCATAACCGTGGTTATCCACTATGTCGTAGTTGATGGGAGGAAAACCCGGCAGACCGAACTGTGCCGGGTAGAGGTCTTTGGCACGGTCGCTTGGCACAAGAATATCCCATCGATGTTCCTTAAAATAATCAAAGGTAGCCATCAGACGGTTATTCAAAGTCTTGAGATCAAAACCGAAATTTTGTTTTCTCGCTTTTTCCCATGTTAAATTCGGATTACCCATATTGCTGTTTTCACTGGCGGCCGGTTTCCAGCTTGTACCGGTGCGGTCGCCGAAAGGATAGCCTTTAGATTGGTCGCCGAAGTTGCCTGTATCGGTGGAAATAATGGGGGGAGGTTTCAGCGAATAAGAGGCGGGGTAATACATGAAACGTCCCACGCCTTGGTCGTTCCCGACGATACCGAAAGAATACCTCAGTTTCAGAAAATCAATGAAAGTTTTCCCTTTCATGAAACTTTCATCGCTAATGACCCATCCGACCGATGCTGCCGGAAATAACCCGTAGCGTTTTCCGGGGGCAAAATTTTCCGAACCGTTGTAGCCCACATTCAAATCCAGCAAATATCTCGACAGATAATCGTAGGTAATGCGTCCGACGAAACCGACATATCCCCGCGGAACATCCTCGTAAGTCTTGGGATAATAATTTTTGGACTGATTATAAAGCAAGAGCGCCGAGATATTATGCTTATCGGCAAACCGGCGCTGATAATTCAGACTGGTCTCGAAATACCAGTCGCGAGCGTACTTATACGACTCTCCGTAGGACAATACATTCCGATCGGCTATTTTTTCAAGCGTATAACTGACTAATTTCCCGTTGGAATCATAGACAGGATGAGGATAATAGGGAGCCACGGACAGGTTAGCCGTTTCATTCTTATTTAATGCGTAATTATTATTATAAGCGCCCTTTAACTTAAAGTTCAAGCCGTTGGTAATAAAATCCAGCTTTTGTTTCAACTCCAGGTCAAAATTTACAACATTAGTCACTTCGTTGTTGTAACCTCGTCCGTAATACTGCGACAAACCGTCTCTGACAATATACATCGGCACCAACTCACGGTTAAAGACGATGTATTTTCCATCCACAATTCCTGCGCTTGACATCGGAGGAGCCTCCACCATACTGCGGTATAAGGATCCTTCCCGAGCGTCTTCGCTGTTGCCGCCGCCGAGCGTGTTGCGGTCTTCAATACGACCCCCGAGTGTGATGCCCAAAAGGGTAGTTTTGGTCAAGTCGAGGTCCAAATTGGCTCGATAGTTATACCGGGTATATTTGAAGTTTGCGTTTTTCCCGGCTGAGAATGTCTTGAATAAACCGTCTTGATACATTCGGCTGATCGATACAAAGTATTTGGCTCGATCATTTCCGCCGGATACATTGACGTTGACTTGATCTTGAGTGGCGATTTTGTTCAAGGTATAAGTCATCCAGTCGATCGACGGATAAAGTACGGGCTGGTCGCCCAACCGATAGTGATCGATCGCTTCTTGTTTAAACATCAGAAGCGTCGGATCTATTCCGTCGCCCAACTGCGCATTATCATAAGTTGTAGCATAAAGCCAACTGCCGGCAAATTCGACGACTTTGGTCGGTTGTTGAATACCGTAGGATGCCGAGGCTGTAACCCTGGCTTTGCCGGTTTCGCCGCGTTTGGTGGTGACAAGAATCACCCCGTTAGCGCCGCGCACCCCGAATACCGCGGTAGCGCCTGCGTCTTTCAGAATCGAAATATCGGCTACCTCATTGGGGTCGAGTTGAGTAAAGGGTCGTTCCACGCCGTCAACCAAAACCAACGGAGTCGAACTCTGGGTTGTGCTTACCCCGCGAATGTAAACGGTAGGGTCATCGAATCCGGGCAAACCCGAATATTGAATAGCCGAAAATCCGGGCAAACGACCGGCCAAGGCATTCCCCAAAGACGTAGTCGGGGATTTCAGCAACTCGTTCGTTTGCACGCTCGCAATAGCGCTGGTAAGAGACTTTTTTGCCTGCGTACCGTAGGCTACTTGAACAACCACTTCTTCAAGCGCCGTGACTTCTTCGCTCATCTTAACGTTAATGATGCGCTGTGAGCCGACAACTTTCTCAATTGTGGCAAATCCTAAATAAGAGAACTGCAACACGGATTGAGCGTTTGGCGCCGTAATTTTATAAACGCCGTTGGCATTTGACGCCATACCGATATTGGTTCCCTTCACCAAAATGCTCACGCCCGCAAGCGGTTCGCCATTTGAGTCTGTAATGGTACCCGATACGGAAATGCCTTGAGCAAATGCCGCAAAGTGCACCGTGCAGAACACGCAAGTGATTAAAAAGATTTTTAAAAATGTTCTCATATAAAATATTTAATTATGTAATTTTGAGATTTAGGGCTGACCTGCAAAATTAGCCGTCCTTGCCCGGTGTTTAATGTAATATGCGTTAGTTTTCGTCGGAACTTGTCCATCCAACCTACCGGAGGCTTCTACTTGTTGACTTTTTCCATAAGCTTTAAATATTTAATTGTATAAATTTATCGTACCTTTAAAATAGTATTTGTTATTACCGCACAGTTGTTAAAATTACAATAATTTGCTTTAAAAGTATCATTTCTTGTCAAAATAATATTAGTTTTATTTAAAAATAATTAATAATTTTGTTGCGTGAAATTATTCAATTTAAAGGTAGGATATATTTATACAATTAAATATTTAAAGCTTATGGAAAAAGTCAACAAGTAGAGCCTCCGGCAGGTTGGATGGACAAGCTCCGACGAAAACTAACGCATATTACAATAAACACCGGGCAAGGACGGCTAATTTTGCAGGTCAGCCCTAAATCTCAAAATTACATAATTAAATATTTTATATGAGTACATTTTTAAAATTTCTTTTTATTACATGTGTGTTCCAGATGGCGCATTTATCGGCATTTGCTCAAGGCATATCCGTGTCGGGTACCATTACGGACAATAAAGGTGAGCCGCTTGCGGGCGTGAGCATCGTGGTAAAGGGAACCAATATCGGTATGGCGTCAGATGCCAACGGCGTTTATAAAATTACGGCGCCAAACGCTGCATCGGTGCTGCAGTTCTCTTATTTAGGATTTGCCACAATTGAGAAAGTTGTCGGCTCACAGCGCATCATTAACGTTACAATGAGTGAAGATGTCACGGCGCTTGAAGAAGTGGTGGTTCAAGTAGCCTACGGTACGCAGAAAAAAGTGACTATCACGGGCGCAGTATCGAGCATCAACAACAAGGAGTTGTTAAAATCTCCTGCCCCCTCTATGGGGAATGCGATTGCCGGAAAAATACCGGGAGTACAAACAGTGCAATATTCCGGTTTGCCCGGACGTGACGATCCCATGATTCGTGTACGTGGCGTTAGTACGTTCAACGGAGCAGATCCGCTGGTAATGGTAGATGGAGTGGAGCGACCCTTTACTCAAATCGACCCTAATGAAGTCGCCGATTTTACCGTATTAAAGGATGCATCAGCGACAGCAGTATATGGAGTGCGCGGGGCTAACGGCGTTATTATCATAACGACCAAGCGAGGCGAAGTTGGAAAAACAAATATTTCTGTTACTACTTCTGCCGGTATTCAGACAGTTACCCGTTTTCTTAAATTAACCGATTCATATACTTATGCGACGGCATACAACAACGCTCAGTTAAGCGACGACGAAAATTCCAAAGTGAAATTTTCAGAAGAAGCAATCCGGCATTTCAAGGATGGAGATTTACCAATGTTGTATCCAAGTACAGACTGGTTTAAATATTTAATGAAAAATCAAGCCTGGCAAACTCAACATAACATCAATGTCACCGGAGGAAATGAGACGGCAAAATATTTTATATCGGTCGGTATGTTGGATCAGGACGGTTTATTCAAGAATTTCGGATTCACTCCTGAAGCTAATTTCAAATACCGCAGGTATAATTATCGCGCAAATCTTGATCTGAACTTATCAAAAATAAGCACATTATCCATCAATGTCGGAGGTCGTGTTGAAAACCGCAATTACATTGGCGATGATGAGCAGACGCTTTTCGGTTATTTACAACTGTCGTTGCCATATTCCGGTTACGGACTTGATGATCAGGGTCGCCGCATTGTATCTGACATGGCTTTGGTGGGACAGTATCAAGATTCCGATTTAGGACGTTTGTATCGATTGGGTTATATAACAGAAAGCAAAAATGTCCTGAATTTAGATTTACAATATAAGTTAAAACTTGATTTTATCACGAAAGGACTTGATTTTCATATTAAAGGATCATACAACTCGGATTATACGCAGCAGAAAAACCGTAAGAACGGATATGGCACCGGCGTAAAATATAAAGCGACTAAATCTCCGGATGGAGCTGTGGATGAAAAAGGCAATCCGGTAGTCGTATTGGTTAAACTAGGGGATGAATATCCGATTCCTTATAGTGAAAGCAGGTGGGGAGGCCGTAACTGGTATGCGGAAGCCGGCCTGAATTATGCACGCAAATTCGACAAACACAACCTTGGAGCATTGTTGCTTTACAACCAGTCCAAAACGTACTATCCGGGTACAGAAGGTAATATATACCAATCTATTCCTTCCGGATATGTAGGACTTGTCGGTCGCGTCACATATGATTATGATACGCGATATCTTGCCGAATTCAACATGGGTTATAACGGTTCCGAAAATTTTGCGCCTGACAGGCGTTACGGTTTTTTCCCGTCTGCGTCTCTCGGCTGGATACCTTCTTCCGAAACATTCTGGCAACCGATGAAAGATTTCATTTCTTATTTGAAACTGCGTGTCTCTTATGGAAAAGTAGGTAATGATAAAACCGGCGCTGCCCGTTTTCTGTATTTACCGGGTGTTTATCAGTGGATAGGCGGCGGACCTAATCCAAGAGGAAACGGAACTGCCAATTTCGGTATCAATAACAGTAACTGGTTGCCGGGCGTTAGGGAAACATCTACAGGTAATCCCCTTGTAACTTGGGAAACGGCTGTAAAACAAAACTACGGTTTCGACATGGGGTTGTTTAATGACAGGTTTAGTATTAATTTTGATTATTTTATTGAAAATCGTACAGGTATTCTGGCTTCAAATTCGGCTACATTACCTTTGGTATTGGGCTTACAACCTACCAGAGTCAATTTCGGTCATGTCAGAAACCACGGATATGAAGTTGTAATGAAATGGAGTGATCATATTAATGATTTCAGATATACTGTTTCACCGAGTATATCCTTTTCGCGTAACAAGATTATCGAGCAGATGGAAGTGAGACCCGAATATCCTTATCTGTCAAGTACCGGATACCCTATAGGTCAGCCTTTCGGATATGAATTTTTTGAATTTTACCGAAAGGGAGAAACGGAAACACGTTATGAGGAAAAATATGGCGTTTCCATGCCTAAACAGGGAGTCGATTTAAAGAACGGAGACTGCGTCTATGTCGATCTCAACGAAGACGGTAAGATTGACCCGAACGACAGGCATGCCATCGGATATAACGACATTCCCGAATACCTTGCTTCGTTGAACCTGAATTTCAGTTATAAAGGTTTCGATCTGTCCCTGTTATTTAACGGAGCGACCAATGTAAACCGCTATTTGTGGCAATTTTATCGCCCGCAATGGGGAACCACTAATGATGCTGCCTTGCAGCAATGGGTCTATGATCGCAGTTGGCGTGAAGACAATGCCGCTACGGCAACATTGCCACGGTTAACATTCGCTCATCAGGCATATAATGTAATGGACTCCAGGGTTTGGATTGTGGATGCCTCATACATTCGTTTGAAGAATGCTGAAATCGGATATACTTTCAACAAAATTCCGGGTATCCGGCAAATATCTGACTTGCGTTTGTATGTGACAGGAAACAATTTGCTGACATTTTCCAAGTTCAACGCAAATGACCCTGAAAGCAGGGGAGGAGGTTGGCCTGATAATACAGCATATCCGATGACTCGGACGGTTATTTTGGGTTTAAAAGTTAATTTCTAATATATTATATAAGCATATGAAAATCTCTAAAATAAAAAAAATAGTTTTAGGACTTTTAAGTATAATACTTGGAGTCTGGATGCAAGTTTCTTGCGTCGATGATATAAAATTTGGGGACAATTTTCTGGAGAAAGCGCCCGGTGTTGATGTAAATATCGATACTGTTTTTTCCAAGGCAGAATATACACGGTACTTCATGTGGAATCTGTATAACGAAATCAATTGTCCGTTCAGTGCAACTAATTTATTAAATTCCTGTCCGATCGAATCTTTGTCGGATTGCTTTCACTCGCATTGTACATGGTCGTGGTGTTTTGAAGTTTATTACCCGGGTCTTATCAATGAAGATACTTCAGGCGACTGGACTCGCGATAAGTTTTCATTTGGCGCCGACAGCAACCGACCCGGAATATGGCCTGCTATTCGCAAAGGATGGATACTGATTGAAAATATTGATCGAGTGCCGGATATGAGTGATGCCGAAAAAAAGCAACTGAAAGCTGAAGCCTTTATAATCATGGCAAGTCGGTATTTAGATGCATACAAAAATTTCGGAGGTGTGCCTTTGGTGAATCACGTCTTTGTAGCAGGCGAAGAGTTCCATGGAAGGGCAACTTCAGAACAAACCGTTCAATTTATTGACAGTTTGATTAATAATGCCATAAACACTCCCGAATTGTCGTGGCGAGTTGAGGATCCTGAGAATTGGTCCGGTCGTCTGACCAAGGCAGGAGCAATGGCATTACGCGCCAAGTTGTATTTGTTTGCCGCATCGCCTTTATTTAACGACGACAAGCCTTACAGAGATTACGACAAAGAGGCTCCGGATCAGAACATTCTCCATGTGTGGAACGGCGGAAAAAATCAGGAATATTGGAACGAGTGCCTCAAAGCCTGTGAAGCTTTCTTCTCGGAAAATCAGAAAAATGGGAACTATTATGCCTTAATCCAACCTAAAACACAAGATGAGAACGGATACAGTCAGGCATATCGCGAAGCCTATTGGTACAGAGGCAACAGCGAAAAGATCATAGAAGTGCATAACGACTACAAATATACGGAATGGGGAGATCAAAATCTACAGCCGGGCAACGTAGCCCATCAGGGACATTTAGATCCAACACTGGAGTTTATGGAAATGTTTCCAATGGCTGACGGGAAAAACTATCCCTATAAAAATATCTACGGGACAGACAATCCGGATAATATTGACATCATGGCAAACCGCGATCCCCGCTTGTATGAAAATATACTGGTTACCAGAGAAAAATTGCGCGAAAGCTATATGGGTCTCCCAAATGTGGAAATATGGAAAGGTGGAAATATAGAACATAATTCAAATCTAAACGGCTGGCAAATACGTTTTTCGACCGGAATGGCTTTATTTAAGTGGATATTGGATTTCTGGAAAATGGGCAACGTTCCCATATCTTATTCCTATATCCGCATGGCAGAGATGTATTTGATGTATGCAGAGGCTCTGGCAGAAACAGGCAATTTAGTAAAAGCGTGCGAACAGGTGAATATCGTACGTGCACGAGTAGGTCTGGGTAAAATTGAAGTGATGAATCCGCAACTGCAACTAACGACCAACAAGGATAACCTGATTCAGGAGATTCTGCGTGAGCGCGCTTGTGAATTCGGATTGGAAGACCAGCGTCTGTACGATATTATTCGTCGCAAACAAACGGATAAGTTCACAAGTCCGCTTCATGAATTGATAACATGGAGAAAAACCGCCGATGGGCAGAAAGATACGAGAACAGATACTCAGTTGCAAGCCGGCGAATCCTGGCCTCATTTTATTTATGACATAAAAACCATTACTGTCGGAGCACGCAGGTGGTGGGACCCGGGATTTTGGGATAACAAATGGTTTCTTTCTCCGCTGCCGCGTAAAGAAATAAATAAAGGTTATGGACTAACTCAAAATCCAGGTTGGTAAAGTGTAATGTTAATATTGCTGATTAATAATTTAAAATTTATGAACAGAAATCATATAACAAAAATTTGTTCACTTCTGCTTTTTATCGGAGCAGTATCGATAACTGTCAATGCACAGGTGATGCTGAGCGACAAAAATGCTCGGAAAGTGGATCTTGGGTTTGGAGTAGAGCAAAGCGAGTTTCTTACAACTGCGGCTGTTGCTGTCATTTCCGGAGAAGAATTGCAACAGACGTCGGCTATCAGCCTGACTGATGCGCTCTACGGAAGATTATTGGGATTATCTGCATTTCAAAACGGCGGATTTGTCGGTGATGAAGGCAGAGGCGCTTCGTTAAATATAAGAGGAATTCAGACTTTTTCGGAAATAGGGATTTTGGTGCTGGTTGATGGATACCAACGCCCCATTGATCGACTGACTGTGGAGGAAGTGGAAAGCGTAGCCGTGTTGAAAGACGCCGCTGCTTTAGCTATGTTGGGTCATGAAGCAGTCAATGGCGCCATTCTTATTAAAACGAAACGGGGAAGCGCAGACAAAACCCGCGTAAAAGTCGGATATGGTCACAAATTTACTTTCGGTCAGGAATTTGCAGAACAATTGGATGGGTATGATTACTCGGTTGCTTTAAATAAAGCGCTTGTCAATGACGGACTGTCGCCTCGTTATACTCAGCAGGAACTTGATTTATTCAAATCAGGGCAATATCCCAATATTTATCCGAATGTAAACTGGAGAGATTTGGCTTTCAGGAATACCGGATCTGAAAATCGCGCCAACCTGTCTGTTTTCGGAGGAACTGATAAGGTAAAATATTATACCCTGTTAGACTATACCGATAGCAGAGGTTTATTAAATGCGCCGAAACAAAAAAATTATGATCCCCAATTAAAATATTCCAAAGCAAATATCCGTTCAAATGTAGATATTGACTTGACGTCGACTACAAAAATGTCAGTGAATATATTGGGTATATTTGTCGAGACAAGTCAACCGGCTTTTGATGATGCAAACGGAATTTCCTGGTGGACATATAAGGTTCCGGCAAGCGCCTTTCCATACCGGACTTCTTCGGGAATATGGGGAGGTAACGAAGCTTATGGTGATGCGAATGTTGTCGCAAAAATACAGGATGTGGGATTTACAAAAACACACCAGCGGCAATTATGGGCAAATGCCAAATTGACACAGGATTTGAGCGCCTGGATTGACGGTTTGAGTTTCGGAATAGGAGCCGGTTACGACAACGCTTCCATCATCTATGAACGGCGCAGTAAAGGACATCAATACGGTTATGAATATTTTGCAGGCGATATTGGAGTTATGAATAATGTAAAGGAAGTCGTTTTGGGAAACAAACAGGATAATCTGACTTTTTCCCGCTGGGTCAACAGTCAGTGGCGTTCCATGCAATCGTTCATCGGTTTATACTATAAAAGGTCTTTTACTCCTGACGATCATTTTACCGCATCTGTAGTTTACAATGCAAAAAACATAGTGAATGACGGGCAGGATCATACTTTTTATCGCGCTAACTGGTTGGGAAATTTCCATTATGATTATCAAAATAGGTATCTTGCCGATATGGTTTTAGCCGCCAATGGCTCAAATCGCAGTTATCCTGCCAAATGGGCTTTTTCTCCGGTTTTATCGTTAGGATACATCTATGCCAATAATCCGGGAAGTTTTCTGTCGTATGGAAAATTACGGGCATCAGGCGGTATCCAGCATTCGGATTATGTTCCAAGCTCGCCTATCTGGCGTGAAAATTGGGCTTCAAGTCACGGCTCATTCTTTATCGGTCCGGGTTTCGGTCAAGTATGGGGTAATTATATTTCTTCTTTTGCAACCGTTAATTTTTCCCAGGAAGCAGCGACAAAATATAATTTAGGAACGGATATCCGGTTGTTAAATGCGCTCGATTTTACACTGGAAGGTTTTTATCAGCAAAGATCCCATATCTTGGTGAATGCAACACAGGAAAATTCTTATGTAGTCGGTATTCCATCAGCATACAAAGATGTGGGAGGAGTAAAAAGCTATGGTGTTGAAGCAGGCGCCCGTTTTGCGAAAGAAGTAGCGAAAGATTTCCATGTGAACGCTTCCGCGATGGTAACATGGAATAAAAATAAGGTTACCTATTTTATTGAAAACCCTGCCTACCCAAATCTATCGGTTATAGGTATCGGTGTGGATGAGCCTATGGGAATGATTGCAACCGGGTTCTTTAAAGATCAGAGTGATATAGATAACAGCCTCCGGCAGGAATTTTCACAAGTTCGCCCGGGTGATGTAAAATATAAGGACGTGAACGGCGACGGCGTTATTAATGAATTTGACCGTATTCGTTTGGGAAAAGGTTCACTTCCAAGTTTAAACTTCGCCTTTAATATGGGATTTGAATATAAAGGATTAGGAATGAATGCATGGTTTCAGGGAGTGGGAGATTATTTAAGCAGTTTCACGGCAGATGGTATATGGGGCGTAATTTCCAATAACCGGAATCTATCGTGGGATTATTACAATAATTCGTGGGATATTGCCGGAGCATCCGCCCGCTATCCCCGTCTTACTTCGCAAAGCGTGCCGAATAATGAGCAGACAAGTACGATATGGTTTCAAAATGTTCATTTTCTGAAAATGCGCAATTGCGAAGTTTATTACAAAATGCCGCAAAAAATGCTTCATTCTCTTCGCGTTGCCGGAATGAAACTGTATATTCAGGGGGAGAATCTTTGGGCTGTTGACAACGTAGCTGCAATGGATGCTGAAAACATTTCGACAGCTTATCCGGTTCCAAAATCCATCAATGCAGGATTACAAATAACATTCTAATATTTATAAAGATATGAAATTAAAAAATATATTTTTGACGATATTGTTTACATTCGTATTTTTCGGATGTGTCAACTTGAATTACAATGAAAATGTCATTCGCGACGAAGAGTGGGTTTACAACAGTCCGTTTGCAGGGATAAGAAACTTAGTTTACGACGTATATGCACAAACTTTCAGCGAATTCAAAGATGATTATTATTACACATACAACGGCGCTACTTTGGCCTCCGCAACCGATGAAGCCGATTATGCAAATTCAATATCAGCTATTCACAAGTATTATAACGGAGGCTGGAGTTCGGCATATCCGTTTGGAAATACATGGATAGTATCTTATCGCGCCATTTCGGAAATTCATTCCTATCTGGAAAAAATCAAAAAAGTTAATTTGGAGGATTACCGCTACGACAGTAATTATGAAAACATATTACTGCAATTTGAATTATTCCCATATGAACTTCGATTTCTTAGGGCTTATTTCTATTTCGAGCTGGCTAAAACATACGGGGACGTTCCTTTGGTGCTGACTACGCTGACCAATGCAGAAGCTAACAATGTAGAGCGAACCCCTGTGCAGGAAATATTCAAATTTATTGTGGACGAATGTGATGCCATTGCAGAGTATCTCCCTGTTACTTATATGACGGAAGCGACTCAGGAAATCGGTCGCGCAAATCGTCCGGCAGTATTGGCGTTAAAAGCCCGTGCGTTGTTGTATGCAGCTTCTCCTCTGTTCAATACGAACAATAACAAGGACCTTTGGAAACAGGCTGCAGCTGCCTCCAAAGAGTTAATTGACAGGTCATCCGAGTGGGGACTTCAATTAAGCGCATACAAAGACCTGTGGGGACACAACGCTTTCACAAATCCGGAATTTATTTTTGCTATCGGCGGTTCAACAACCTGGGCAGGAGAATCTAACCGGTTTGAAATGGCAAACTATCCGGTGGGAGTGGAAAACGGCAGCTCGGGCAACTGTCCTGCCCAATCGCTGGTGGATGTTTATGAATATCAGAGCGATGGAAAAACATTCAAAGAAAAACATCCGGGAAAAATCAACTTGACTCAGGATAATCCGTACAATGGGCTGGATCCGCGTTTTGCCCTGTCGATTGTGAGAAACGGCGATTCATGGCCAAGCAACAGCGTTCAGAAATTGACAATTCAGAGTTATTTCGGAGGATTTAACGGCGCTCCCAAATATCTTGCGACACCTACCGGATATTATTTAAAAAAATATGTGGACGGGAACTGTGTAACTACTTATAATAACCCGACTACCCGTCGCCATACATGGATTTATATGCGTTTGGCAGAAGTATATCTAAACTATGCCGAAGCCATGTATAACTATTACGGCGATGCCGATACCAAAGGCGATTTCGGAATGTCTGCCAACGAAGCGGTTAATAAATTGCGCAATCGTCCGGATATTAAGATGCCCGAATTTTCAGGATCGGCAAATTTTGAAGAAAGATATATGCGCGAGCGAATGGTTGAATTTGCCTTTGAAGACCATCGTTTCTGGGATGTACGTCGCTGGAAAAAAGGGAATGAGTTCTTTTCAAGTATTGCTGTAGCAAATTTACAGCTTGAAAACGGCGATGTAATTCTAAACAGGGCTTCCAAGACCCGTCAATGGAATGATAAATATTATTTGTATCCCATTCCGCAGTCTGAAATTCAAAAGAATAAAAAACTCAAACAGAATCCGGGATGGTAAATAACTTAAAAAACAAATTAAATAGAATAATATGAAACGTATATTTTTATATAATACTGTCGTCATGATGCTTTATACCGGTGTGATTTTTACCGGATGTAGAGAAAATCAGACCACAGGTGCAACGGAGGCGTTGTCCGTAAAAGTTTACAGTCCCACAAAAGTAATTGAGGGACAAGAAGTGACCATAACCGGTACCGGACTTGGCGAGGTGACTTCCGTTATTTTTCCCGGCAATAAAAGCGTTACTTCCGTAAAAGTAATCAGCGATAACATGATAAGCGTGATTACTCCGGCAGGTATTCCTGCCGAAGGAGGTGAATTGACCGTACAGTCTCCTGCCGGAACAGTTACTGCCGGCGTACCTCTGACGGTGGGTGTTCCTACATTTACAGCAATGACGCCCAATGAAACTGTCGGCAGCAAGGAAGAACTTCTCATAGTAGGAACCGATATGGAGTTTTTTGAAAAAGCAATTTTTCCCGGAAAAGATGAAGATGTCGTGATAAATGCGATTGATTTTCTCAGAAAGTCAACAAGTTTATTGCGTATCAAAGTACCTATGGGAATAAAAGAAGGTCTCGGCCGGATAAAACTGGTTACAGTCGGCGGACAAGAATTATTGCTCCCTGAATTGAACCTGAAACCCGGAGCTACCGGCGAATGGCAATTAAAGGAAATAACGATTTGGGAAGGTTCATGGGCTGTGGATTGGGGTAAGGAATTTCTCATCGAAACAGCTTGGTTTACTGCCCACGATATCAAAGAAGACGATACTGTTACGTTTTATTTTACATCGCAACCGGGATGGCCGATGATTAAATTTTATAACGACGGATGGAATAATGATTTCAAGATAGAAGGATTCGATGATAACGGACAAACCGCAAGCCCAAATCAATTCACCGAAAACAATACCCGACTGGTAATTCCGATGACGAAAAATAATCTTTACTGGTTTACGGTGCCTAAAAATATGAATGCTACAGGAACAGGTCTTACCATTACCAAGATTACAATGACCACCTTGGTGTGGGTTGAATATGGCGACGGTCCTGTCGAGAAGAAAGACATACTTTGGGAAGGGTCTCTCGGTCCGGTAGACTGGAACGGAACTGCGAAAATAGCGCTGGATGCCGATGCTTTGGCGAAACTGGTTGCAGGAAAAACATTGGGAATTGATTTTGCCTGCAATCCCGGAACTTATAACCAGATACGTGTTATGGGAAGCAATTGGACTGAACTTCCTTCTAATATAGCCGACTATAATAGCCAATGGAATGTAGTGGATTTGCCGACAGATGCAACCAATTACGAATTGAAATTGACTCAGGCGGATATTGACATTATCGTCAATGAGAAAGGTATATTGTGCGGTGGAAATGGATTAACATTGAAAAGCCTGTATGTGAAATAGCCCATATCCTTGACAGCTAAGAAAAAACAGCAGAGCAAAATAATCTTGCTCTGCTGTTTTTTTCTTATTGTATATGAATAACTTGCCGCCCTGCGCAGGGCAACCCTTTTACCCTACGTAGGGTAACGCTCCCGCCCTACGTAGGGTGACGACCTTACCCTGCGCAGGGTAAACGAATCACTCTACGCCGGGTAAAAAGGTTGAGATGTGCAGAGGAAAGTTACCCTGCACAATGAATAAATATTTTTACCGAAATTATTTGCATGAATCGGTAAATCGTTTTATTTTTGTTGAATTATAATCTATACTGATGACATTTGAGCTTCATACATTTGATAAACTATATAAAACTTACAGGCAAGGATTTATACGATTTGCCCGTTCGTATGTGCGGGACGATGACGTCGCTGAGGATTTTGTCACGGATTCGATGATTTATTTTTGGGAAAACAGATGTTCGCTATCGGATGAAACTTCTCCTCCCGCTTATATTCTGACTATTATCAAAACAAGGTGTCTGAATTATTTAGAGCATCTGCAAACCCGCTCGGATGTGTCCGAGGCGCTTCGGAAACACGCCGAATGGGAATTATCGACCCGGATTGCATCGCTTAAAGCCTGCGACCCGGAAGAATTGTTTTCTTCGGAAATTTTGGAAATCGTTACCGAAACTTTACGACGCCTTCCCGCCAAAACCCGTGAAATCTTTTTGCTCAGTCGCGAAGATAATTTATCCTGCAAAGAAATCGCTTCCCGAATGAAAATATCGGATAAAGGGGTTGAGTTTCACATAAGTAAAGCCTTAAAATCATTAAGAATCGCGCTGAAAGATTATCTTTCCTGCTTCATTTTTTTCTTTTCTTTTTAAATAACTAACTTTTTTATTAGGGAAAACGCTTTCACATCTGTTATTGTTTTGAAAAGATAATTAACGGAATGGATAAAAATATTCTCTATCGTTTTTTTTCGGGGAAAGCGTCTCTTGATGATGAAAAGCAAGTGAACGATTGGATGGATTCTTCGGAAGAAAATCGCAATGAATTTTTCAAGGAAAGAAAACTGTTCGATGCAATTGCTATCTGGAACGACGATGAAAACATAGAAAAAAAGCGTTTTATTTCCAAAACAGTATTCTTGAAAAGGTTTATCGAAGCCGCGGCGATATTGGCTGTTATATGGCTGGGTATAAATTATTTTCGAACAAAACCGGAAAAGCTCGGAAATACCGCAATGACGACTATCCGGGTTCCGGCAGGGCAGAGAGTAAATATTCTGTTGCCGGATGGCACATCGGTCTGGCTGAATGCCCGCTCGGTTTTCACGTTTCCCTCGTCGTTTGCTTCCGATCAACGACTGAGTAAGCTTGACGGCGAAGCCCGGTTTGAGGTTGCGCAGGATAAAAAGAGACCTTTTATCGTTGAAGCGGGAAAATATAAAGTCGAGGCTTTAGGTACGAAATTTAACCTGCTGTCTTATTCCGATTTGAATACTTTTGAAACCGCTTTGATGGAAGGAAAAGTAAAACTTTCCTCCGCAAGCGACCGGAGCGATACGCTTACCTTGGCTCCGAATACCCGGGCATACGCAACAGGCGGTAAATTACGGGCGACGGCAATTACCGATTATGATCCGTATCGCTGGATAGAAGGATTGATTTGCTTTAAAGACCAGCCGTTTGATAAAATCATTTATGAACTTGAAAAATCCTTTGGAATACAAATTGTTGTAAATAACAAAAGAATAGATAATTACAGATTTACGGGCAAATTCAAGCAATCCGACGGTGTGAACGAAATTTTGCGCGTAATGCAACACAATATCGCTTTTAAATACTTCAGGGATGACGAGAAACAAATAATATATATTAACTGATTAAAAAGGAATGCCTATGATAAAATAAAACAAATCGATAAAAAAACCGGTACATGCGGCAACATATACCGGTATTAACAAACACAATTTTATTAAAAAAAACTGTATTAACAATTAACATTACAAAGGTATGAAAAAAATCTTTTGGTTAGAGACTTATTTGCCGAAAAACCGGCATTTAAAACATTTTTTTAGAATTATGCGAATTACTCTTTTTTTTCTTTTCTTTTGCGCGTTCTGGGCGATGGCGGAAAATTCCGCTTCTCAAAACGCTCGAGTAACCATCAAACGGGACAATATTTCGTTGGATGCATTGCTGAATGAAATTGAAAATCAAACGGATTATCTTTTCTTCTACAACAATCAAATCGACGCTTCGGAAAAAGTTTCGGTAAAAGCTAAAAATAAACCGGTAGGAGAACTATTGGCAGAGGTTTTCAACAATTCCGACATTGATTATACCATGGAAGGAAATTATATTGTTCTGAGTAAAAAAAATGAAGCTCCCGGTGTTACCGAAAGCCTGCAAGCCGGTCGGAATGTTACCGGCATCGTCAAGGATACTAAAGGCGAAGCAGTCATCGGAGCCAATATAACCGTTAAGGGAACAAAGACGGGAACCGCTTCCGATGCGGACGGCTCATTTACTTTGAATAATGTGCCGCAGGGATCGATTTTAGTCGTTACCTGCATCGGTATGAAAAGCAAGGAAGTAGTTGCAGACAATTCTTCGCCCATGACGATAGTTTTGGAAGAAGAGGCTGTCGGCATCAATGAAGTAGTAGTGGTCGGTTATGGAGAACAGAAAAAAGTAAGCATTACCGGTGCGGTAGGGAGCATTAAAAATGAAAACATCAACCGGTTGGCAAACAGCACGACCGCCGGATTACAGGGAACTGTACCCGGCTTGACTATATTAGACAAAGGAGGTTCGCCGGGTCGATCCAATACAACGCTCCGTATCCGCGGCATCACAACCATTAACAACAGCGACGCTTTGTTGCTTGTTGATGGTGTAGAACAGCGTATTCAAGATATCAATCCGGATGATATTGAAAGCATTTCAATTTTGAAAGATGCTTCTACAACAGCTATTTATGGATCTCGCGCTGCTAATGGCGTTGTACTGGTTACCACCAAGCGGGGTCAAGACGGAAAAGTAAGCATTAATTTTAACACTTATTGGGGAGCTCAAAATGTGACCGATAAACCGCAACACATGGAAACTGTGACCTATATGAAACAACAAAATTATGCCTTTCAGAATGCAGGGCAAGCTCCCCGCTATTCCGACACATTCATTCAGGAATGGATCGACAATCATGCGAAAGATCCGATTACCTACCGACCGGCAAACCAATGGCAGGATGTTATGTATCATAGCGCATTACAGCAGAACTACAGCCTCACTGTAAGCGGCGGCAATGAAAAAGCCAAAGGGCTGATGGCATTGCGCTATTATGATCAGGATGGCGTTGTAACTAATTTCAATTCAAATATTAAGGAAATTCGAGTAAATACGGATTTTAAACCTTTTGACCGGCTTAAAGTTTCGGCAGACGCTAATTTCCGCACGCGTTATTCTCTTGCATCATCGGGAGCGTATGATTATGACAATAATGGTGGCGGAGTTTTCTATTCAATGTATCATGCAACGCAATTCGTAGTCCCTCAATATCCGGACGGTAGCTACGGATTAGGGAATAAGAACGCTAATCCTTTGATGCTTGCCCGATTGAATGGAGATGATAAGCAGTGGAATAATCTTTTTATCGGCAATGTAAAAGCCGAACTCAGCATTATTACCGGACTTAAATTTACAGCCCAGTATGCGCAACGGTATGCTTTTAATAAATACATGGTTTTCAATAATGCCTATAAGGTAGTCGATAAAAATTTCCTTGATTGGGCGGCTACAGCCAAAAATGAAGCTTATAATCCCGCCCCCACGCGGCAGCGCACACGGGATGTTTCACGCAATAATATGGATGATAAACGTGAAGATACCGACGAATATACGCTCAACCTGTTGCTTGACTATGATAAGAAATTCGGAAAAAGCGACATACACGCTTTAGCCGGTTTCTCTCAAATCGATAACAAATGGTCGCAGAATGAAGCTTACCGTCAGGACTTTTATAATAATGAAGTTCAATCCGTTAACATGGGTTCCGAAAGTTCGTGGAAAAGCTATGGATATAATAACGAATTCGCCTTACGTTCTTTCTTCGGACGTTTGAATTATAACTATGACAATCGTTATTTGCTCGAAGCAAATTTACGCTATGATGGCACTTCACGATTCACCGGAAACAAACAATTTGGTATGTTTCCCTCTTTTTCTGCCGGATGGCGGATTTCTAACGAAAGTTTTTGGAGCGATGGGCTTCGAAAGATTATTTCCGATTTAAAATTAAGAGGTTCGTATGGTAAAACAGGTAATCAAACCGCCGATTTATATGCTTTTTATGAATCATATACATCAACAACTTATAATTTTAACAACCAAGTTGTACAGGGTTACATGCAAACAGCGCTTGCCAATAAAGAATTGGAATGGGAAGTAAGTACGCAGACGGACTTGGGTCTTGATGCAGGTTTTTTGAATAACCATTTAAATCTCACAGCCGATTATTACTATAAACGTACAGACGGCATTTTGGTCAATTTGCCTATTGCCGGTACAATTGGTCTTGATGCACCCGTGCAGAATGCAGCTATTGTAGATAACAAAGGCTTTGAAGCAGCTGTCGGATGGAGGGATAAGATTGGAGATTTCTCTTACGGATTGAATTTTAATATATCAAATAATTGGAACAAAGTGGTCAGTCTGGGTGGAGCAAACCCGACTGTCTCCGGCGGTGCACCCGACGTGGTTACAACTGTCAGAGAGGGATATCCCATCAATTCCTATTGGGGATACAAAACAGGCGGATTGTTGACCAAACAGGATATCGACAATAAATATCCCGTATATGACGCCCGTATGGGAGCCGGCGATGTAAAATATTTGGATGAAGACGGGAATGGTAAGATTGATGCCGCAGATATGAGGGTGATAGGCGATGAATTTCCCCGTTATCCGTTTGCTTTTACTGCCAATATGGCGTGGAAAGGATTCGACCTTTCTTTTTTCGTGCAAGGAGTGATGAATGCACAAACCCGCGTTTCCGGCGCTCTTACCGAAGGTGGTAACTTCGAAGGTTTTACCCTTGACATTTTCAAGGATTACTGGACGCCTGATAATACGAACGCCCGCTTTCCACGCCCGCGAAAGAGCGTAGATTTCAATACTATGATGTCGGACTACTGGGTAATCAACTCAAACTACATTCGCCTGAAAAATATGCAAATAGGATATACTTTACCCCAAATGTTGACTAAGAAAGCAAGTATGAATAAAGTGCGAATATATTTAGAGGGAAGTAATATGCTTACTTTCTCACCATTGAAAGAATGGGGACTTGACCCTGAATTTGTCGCCGGACGGTTTCTGTATTATCCTCAGACTTCAGTCTATACAATCGGCGTTAATTTAACATTCTAATTTATAAACATTAAACAAATTTCATTATGAATAAATATTTTTTATTAATAATTCTATCGTTTACCTTATGGGGATGCAACGATGTGCTGAATACAGTTCCGACAGACCGTTTGTCTGCTGCGGTGTATTGGCAATCAGATAAAGACGCCGAGTACGCCGCTAACGCTGTTTACCGTTTTCTGGAAAGTCCGGTTACCATATTGGGACGCGATGAAATGTCGGATATTGCCAGAGCAACTTTCGAAACCTCGGACGAAACCAAGGTGGAAGGCAGTATTGCCGACTCGCAAACGGGAATCTTCCAAAATACATGGAACGATATGTACAGGGGCATTCGTTGCTGTAACGATTATATGGAAAATATAGTCAAAATAACCCCGACGGATGCGGCAAAAGTAAACCGCCTGACTGCCGAAGTTCGCACACTGCGCTGCTATTTTTATGCTCGTTTGGTTTCCTATTTCGGCGATGTGCCATTAGTGAAAACCACGATTGGCATCAGTGAATCAAAAACGTTGACACGTACCCCGGCATCTGAAATTTACGACTTCATTTATTCCGAAATTACGGATGCCGTACAGTATTTACCCAATACGACCACCGAAAAGGGAAGAGTAACAAAAGGCGCAGCTTTAGGTATATTAGCTCGTACCATGCTATTTGCAGCCGGCAACGTTACAGGCGGCGACAATCGTCCTGCAACCTACTATCAGCGTGCTAAAGAAGCGGCTGATGCAGTGATAGGATCAGGCGTTTACTCCCTGTTGCCAAATTATAAGTTATTGTTTACTTATGCCGGTGAGAATAATCAGGAAGTAGTCTTTGACAAACAATTTATGAAAGACGTATATTCCAATGCCGTAATGAATAATTTTGGAGCAGTCTCGCTGGGTAATAACGGATCCGCTATGTCTCCTACCAATATTATTTTAGATGAATATGAAACAACTAATGGTAAGAAGATCTCAGAGGATCCGGACTACGACCCCAAAAATCCATATATGAAGCGTGATCCCCGGCTTAAATATTCGCTTTATGTGCCGGGAGATACTCTACCGAACGGAACAATATATGATTCACGTCCGGGATGGAGTACATCAGCCGATGCTATCGGTGCAAGTTACCAGGTGTCTAAGACCGGCTTGCTTCCTAAAAAATACATTAATGCTGAAGATATCGGTCAAAGCAACCGGACAAATTGCGGCATTAATATGATTATATTACGCTATGCGGAAATCCTGCTTACAGCAGCTGAAGCTCGGATTGAATTAAATACGGAAAATGACATAGCGATAAAGTACATCAACCAAGTACGTCAGCGCCCCGACGTAAATATGCCGGTGTTATCGGGCAGTTTATCTCAGAATGAATTACGCAATGCTGTACGTCACGAGCGAATGGTGGAACTGGGTCTGGAAGGTAACCGCTTTTTCGACATTCGTCGCTGGAAGATTGCCGAAAACGTTTGTAATATGGATCAGATAAAAGGTATGACTTATGTGAATCGCACAACCGGAAATCTTGTTACGGTTGTGACTGATTATAAGAAAAAATTCACCGGCAGGGATTATCTTTGGCCTATTCCATACAACGAACGGCAATTGAATCCCAATCTAACTCAAAATAACGGGTGGAATTAGTTATGAACAAAAAATTATTTAACACATTACCGTTTGCAGCGCTCGCCCTTTCGGCGAGCGCTCATACCCATTCGGAAAAAGCGGATAAGCGACCTAATATCCTGATTATTCTCGCCGACGACATGGGCTATTCCGATTTAGGCTGTTATGGCGGAGAAATCCGGACGCCTAACTTAGACCGCCTGGCTCAAAACGGCGTTCGCTTCAATCGTTTCTATAATGCCGGACGCAGTTGCCCTACACGGGCTTCCTTGTTAACCGGCCTTTATCCGCACGAAGCCGGCATCGGACGAATGACGTTCGACGATCACCTGCCGGGCTACAGGGGAACAATGACACACAACGGCGTAACAATTGCCGAAGTCCTGAAAAGCGCAGGTTATCACACAGGCATGATTGGCAAATGGCATGTGGCGGAAACGCCGTTGCGCCCCGATCAGCGTGAATGGCTGGCTCATCGGATGCAACACGATGAATTTGCTCCCAAAGAAAATTATCCGACCCGGCGTGGATTTGAAGATTTTTATGGTTGCATTTACGGCGTGGAAGATTACTTTGATCCGTTCAGTCTTGTGAATGGCGAAGAACCGGTGAATGAAGTGCCTAAAGGCTATTACACTACGATTGCCTATTCCGACAGCGCAATCTCCTACATTAACCGGTATGCGCTGTCCGACAAACCTTTCTTTATGTATTTAGCTTATAATTCACCCCATTGGCCCCTGCATGCCTTAGAAGAAGATATCAAGAAATACGAAAACACTTATAAATCAGGATGGGAAACCATTCGGGATGCTCGCTACCGGCGGATGATCAAACTCGGTATCTTTCCCGAACAATCGGATTACCTTACTAACCGCCTATCGACCAAAGAATGGGAAACAAATCCCGACAGTGCATGGGATGCCCGCGCAATGGCTGTCCATGCCGCCATGGTCGATCGCATGGATCATGAAATAGGTAAAGTGCTGAAAGCGCTCGAATCGACAGGCGAGTTAGATAATACATTGATTTTGTTTATGTCGGATAACGGATGCAGCGCGGAAATCTGTCAGGATTATTCACCCGGAGAAAACGACCGTCCGGATATGCTGAGAGACGGTACTCCAATGATCTATCCCAAACGGAAAGAAGCAATGCCGGGTACGGAAAATGTCTATGCTTCACTTGGACCAATATGGGCAAATGTGTTAAATATGCCGTTTCGCTTCTGGAAAGCAAGGATGTATGAAGGAGGAATCTGTACTCCGATGATTGCTTATTGGTCCAAAGGGATAAAAATCAAAAAAGGTTCGATAAACAGTCAAATGTGCCATGTAATGGATTTGATGGCAACCTGTATAGATTTGGCTCATGCTGAATATCCTGCGCAATACAATGGAAACAAAATCCTGCCGTTGGAAGGGAAAAGCATTGTTCCTGTATTTAAAACGGGCAAGCGTGAAGGTCACGATATTATCGGCTTTGAGCATTTTAATGAAAAAGCGCTGATGACTAAAGATGGATGGAAAATTGTACGACAAGCTAAAAAAGATTCTCCATGGGAATTGTATAATCTGAATATCGACCGTACTGAAAAAAACGATGTAGCCGGCAAATATCCCGAACGGCTCAATCAAATGATTTCGCAATATGAAGATTGGGCAAAGCGAACGATGGTAGAGCCTGCTCCCGGTTCAAAGAATTAGCCGCGTTAAAGTAAAACGAAAACTATCACACTGTCATTGCGAACGGGATCGCTCGATCCCGAAAAATGTACCGTTCGATCCCGA